>ERZ1034984.534-NODE-534-length-41763-cov-17.774216_pt1 | contig 41763 bp, 55 predicted proteins | sample MGYA00520589_ERZ1034984 | MGnify/ENA primary metagenome ERZ1034984 (study PRJEB33766, sample SAMN09781790) | gut metagenome | biome: gut microbiome | host: Homo sapiens | place: Madagascar | study: EMG produced TPA metagenomics assembly of the PRJNA485056 data...
GTCATGTTGGGGTTCTTTACCGTCAGCGTGGCCACCCGGCTGGTCACTTCCCCGGCCTTGTTCGTCACCACGCAGTAGATGGTCGCGGTGGTGGCCGTGGTCAGGCCCGTCAGGTTCAGCGTTGCCGCCGTCGCGTTGGTGATGATGTTCCCGTTTTTATACCATTTGTAGGTGTATTCCGCAGGAACACCGTCCGTGGCGATCTGCACCTGAAAAGTCGCCGTTTCTCCCGCCCAGACGGTCAGATCAGCCGGGTAGCTGGCGTTCAGCACCGGCAGTTTCTTCGTTTGTCCTCCACTTTTCAAAAGCAAACACTCTGCCACACTAACGCACCACCTTAATCAGCAGCGTTAAATCTGCTGTCGGTTTCTCCCCGAAGCACTTTGCCGTGATCTTCCCGTTCCCCGCGTCGATGGTACTCACGTTCGTCCAGCTCTCCGTGATGGCTTCATAGTTGGCCGTGGTGGCGTTTTCCATGCTCACCGCCACAATGGGCGAATCGCTGCCCAGCAGTCCTTCCACGTCCGCCTCCTGCACGTAGGGCGCGGCGCTGCCCGTCCATCCGGCGGCGGTCAGCGTGGCGGTGTAGAAGGCCGTCGTAGCTTTCTGCCCAATGGCCGTGTTCATCTCCTGCACGGTCTGGTTCACCGTCTTCGGGTTTTCCGCGTCCATCTGGATATTTCCGGCATAGACGGTGATGTTCCCATCCTTGTCCGGCCCCTGCCCGTTCACCGTCCCGGCGGACGCGTGCAGGCTGGCGATCCATTCTTCTTCTGTTCCCTCAAATCCGTTGCGCACCGCCACTTCGTAGGCGCTCTCGCCCCGGAAGGTGTTCAGCTTCATTTTCAGCTCGCTGCTCATTGTTACGCCCCCACGTTGTCCAGTAGTTGAAATACCCCGTAGATCATCGGGGTGTATGTTCCCGCCGCGCCCTCCGCAAGGGCCGCTTTCACCCGCACGTCGTATACGTACTGTCCCGGCTGTAGCTGCCGCGTGTCGCCCGGTTCCAGTGCCAGCACGGCCCGGTTGCTTTCGGTCTCCACGGTTTTCATCACCAGCGCCCGGCTGTCCGTCGGCGCTTTCTTTATGGTAAATTTCATTTCCGTTCCGTCCGGCACATAGTCGCCTTCCAGCGTCAGCGTCAGCGCCGCCGTGTCTCCCCGGGTCAGCAGGATGTTCTGCCCCTTCACTTCCAGCATTTCAGCCGCCCCTCTCTCCCGCTTTCTCTGCCTCATGCTACCATTTCCGGCCTTCCATTTCTCCCCGCAAAAATGGGGCGGCATTTCTGCCGCCCCCATGGTCTTTATTCGCCCCACGCCTGGATCTTCTCCCGCGTGAAGTACTTTTCGCCTTTGGCGTTCTTCAGGTCCAGCCCCGTCAGGAAACGGATGATCTTCTCCATCTGTCCCCGGTCGCCCGCCTCCTTCGCCGCCGTGTACTGCTTCTTCAGTACGCCCTCAATGCTGCTCTTCATGCTCTGGTCGGTCTTGCCGTCCTTCTTGAGCTTCGTCATGGCGGCCTTCAGCGCCCGCACGTCCATAGCCTCCGCCGCCGTCCGCAGACTCTCCTGGTGTCCTTCCGTTACCCAGCCCTTGGCGTCCGCATCCGTCACGCCCAGCGTGTCCTGCATCACCCTCAGAAGCGTCTTTGCCTCCGTTGTCTTTCCCTCCTCCATCAGGCTCACATAGTCCTTCTTCACCTCGCTGATAATGCCGTTCTTCACCGTTTTGGCCGGGTCCTTGGCCGTGCTGTCCGCTACCAGCTCGCTCACGATGGCCTTCACGTCGTCCGCCGTGGCGCTGCCTTCCGTCAGGCCCGCCGCCGTCCGCAGGGCCGTCACGGCTTCCTCTTTGCTCCACAGGTTGGCTTTCAGTTCCTTGGTCAGGTCTTTTTCCTTCTCGGCCTGTCCTTCGGTGATGTACCGGTTCACGGCCTTGTCCACCATTTCCGCCGTAAAGCCGTCCGCCACCATCTCCTGCTTCTTCTGGTTCAGCTCCGTGGCTTTGCCCTGCAGCTTCAGCGCCGCCGCCTCCGCCACCCGGCTGTCCTGCTGCATCAGCACGTTTGCCACCGCCGCGTCGATCTGGGCCGGGCTTTTCGTTGCGCCCAGCTTTTCCCTCAGCCGCGTTTCCGCTGTGCTGTCGCCCTTGCGGATGGCCTCGTACAGGTTTTCCGCCGCGTAGCTGAAGCTGGCCGTCTCGTTCTCCATGGGGATGTACCAGTCCTGCCCAATGGCGCTGCCCACCGTCTGCACAATGGCCTTCGCGTCCCGGATGGCCGCATACGCCGGTACGCCTGTGATGTCGCTGGCGCTTTGAGCAATTCGGTAGAACCATTTGAATCCGCTCCACTTGCTCCCTTTGCCTGTCCATACTGCTTTATACATTTCAGCCAAAAGAGACGCAAGCCGTTCAATGCTCTGATATTCCAATCGTTTTGTCTCTTCGCCGTTCAGGACCGCCAGCCAGTCCTTGATCATCGGAATATTGTTGGTAAACAGAAGGTTTTCCTTGCCGTTTTCAACCAGCGCTTCCAGATATTTCTCCCAGTAGTTCTTCTCCTTATCGTCGTCTCTGGCCGCCGCAGGGATGCTCTTTGCCATGGCTCCTGCCAGCGCGTTGACCACGTACACCGCCATGGTGCGCATCAGCCGCCGCTTGGCCGTCGGATCCTTCCGGTTCTCCGCAAAGTTCGCAATAGCCCGCTCCACCATGTTGTAGGTCTTAATGGATTCCGACATGAAGCTGGTAAAAATGGAACTGTATCCCCGGTCGCGCATGATGGGGCTTCGGTGGAACACGCTGTCCACCACCTGCGTCTTGTCGATGATCTCGCTCAGCCGCTGGCCCACCTTTTCATAGAAGGCGTCCGTTCCCGGTTCCAGCTCGCCCGCGTACAGGTCGCGAGTTTCCGCCGCCACCGCGTTCCACAGCTTGCCCCAGGTCCATTCGTCTCCCTTCTCCGCCAGGATCATGCTCTTCTCCGTGGCCCTCTCCAGCGCGTTGCTCTGGTCTACAATCAGGTCGTTCAGCCCCCGTCCCACGTCCGTTTCGTAGAATCCCCAGCTCTTCCATTCCGCAATGGGGCACCACTTCTTCACCAGTTCCGGCTCGCTTTTCTGGAACAGCCCCTCGCGCAGATACTTCGGGCTGATCATGTCCGCCGCCCGCACATAGGCCGTGGGCTGCTGGATGGCCACGCTCAGGTTCGCGCCTACAGCAGCGGCTTTCGCATGGCTGACGAGTTTCGGCACTCCGCCAAAAGTCTTTCCGTTGTCCGCCGTGCCGTTGATCTGCTTCATCAGGTCGGTAATGTACCGCACGCCGTTGCTGCCGTAGGCCCGCTCGATCTCCGTTTTCACCCCCGGCGTGTTGAACCACCGCTGCAGGTCCGTCATGGCTACCGCGTAGGCGTTGTATGCGCTCATCTGGCTGATGTGCCGCGTGTACGTCCCGAAGATGCTTTCCACCATGATGGCGTTCTGGGCTTTTTCGGTCAGTTCCTTTGTGAAGCTCTGGTTTTTGATGTAGCTCAGGTTGGCCGCGCTGCCGTCCGCGTTCAGGGTGCGGTTGCTGTTGGGGTCCGTGCGGATGGGCCAGTAGTGTTCCTCGCCGAACTTGTCATAGCCCACCAGTACCCGGCTGGCCTCGTTGCCCCAGGCGGCGCAGTCCTTGGCCAGGAACTTTTGCATCCTGTCGGCGATCTGCTTCTGCTCCTTCGTCAGCGTCCCCGTGATGTTCTGCACGTCCCCCCGGGTCAGCATCACCGGCTCCACCTTCTCGTTGGTGCGGATGCCCTGCCCGTACAGGTGGCTCTGGGCCTGCTCGCGCTGGCTCAGCACGTACAGCTCCATCACCTCCGCCGTGTTCAGGCGGATGGTCTCGCCCCGGTCGGTCGTGTACTCCGTGCGCTTCTTTTTATTCGTCCATTCCCGCAGGGTCTTCTGGTCCACGCCCTTCAGCAGGCTTTCGGTGTAGCCTTTAGCTGCGCTCACGTTGCGGATGTGCTTGTCAAATCCCTTCCGCAGGTTGCCAAACACTTCTCCGCCCGCGCTTCCCATCTTGTCAAAGAAGCTGAAGCAGTCCACCATGCCCTTGCCCAGCATCTCATTCCATGCCCGGGTCACGCCCTTCTTGTCCGCGTAGGCTTTCTTCTGGTGCAGCTCCGCCTTGGTGCTGTCCGCCACCTCCTCGATGGTGCCGTACTGGCTCTCGCCCTGGTAGTATTTCCCCTGATAGTATTTGGCGTGGTTCTTGTTTACGTCGGTGATCACGTGCTTCACCGCGTTCATCCACTTGTTCAGGTCTCGCAGCTCCTCCGCGCTCAGCTCGTACACGTTCCCGTTGTTCGCGCCGATCACCGCCGCCAGATGGTGCAGCTCGTCCAGCATCTGCTGGTCACGTTCCAGGTAGAAGGTCTGGCTGCTGGCTCCGTTCTCGTCGGTCTTCTCCTGCAAGTTTGCGATCCGGTTTGTCATGGCCTCGATCCGGCTGCCCAGGTCCTTGGCCGCCAGCGTGGTCTTCCCGCTGAAGTCCAGCCCCGTCAGCACCTTCTGCACGTTGCTCTGCAGTTCCATGGGCACATGCTGGGTCTTGTTGGGCTTTTCCATCCAGTTCAGCAGCGTTCGGGTCGTGCGTTCCAGCCGGTCACGGTAGGTGTTCACCGCTTCCCGGTTCCTCCGGGTCTCCGTGTCCGTCTGCCGCCACTGCCGGTATTTCTCCTGCATGGCGTTCCGCTGCTCCTGCCTCCAAAGCGACATCTCTTGCCGCTTTTCCTGTTTCCATTCTTTGGCGCTTTCCTGCATGGCGCTCCTCTGTTCCTGCCTCCAAAGCGACATTTCTTGTCGCTTTTCCTGTTTCCATGCTTTTGCGCTTTGCAGTTCTTCCTTTCTCCATTCCTGATTTCGCTGTGTTTGTTTTCTTTTCCATTCCTGATACTTCGCCCGGGCCTCCTGCTCCTTTTGAGCGCCGATCACCTTTTCCTTCTGCATCCACGTTTTTACCCAAGCGCTCTGAAACTGCTTCTCGCTCTTCTGAAGGAATGCGTCCATCAGCTCCCGGTACTGGTCGGCGGTCAGGCCCATCCGCTTCTGGTCGCGGGCCGTTTTCTGCACGCCCGGCAGCTTCATGTACTGGTCCACCATCTGCATCACGGCGTACTGGGCCGCTTCCTCGCTGTCCAGCCCGTACTGGTTTTCGATTATTGGCTTCACCGCGTCCGCCGCCTCCATCAGCAGCCGGGGCATATCGCCCTCCGCCGTGTCCGCCGGGAACAGGGTGGGGGAAAGGTCGCTCAGCTCGCTCCACACGCTGTCCAGGCTCACGCCGCTTTGCTGGCTCATCCTCACCTGCCCGAACAGAGCCTTTCGGTACGCGCCCAGGCTGCCGGTCATGCTGGCCGCCTCCGCCTTCTGGCTGTCCGTCAGGCTGATGGCCGTCTTCCGCAGCTTCTCCCGGATGGGCTTCACTTCCTCCTCGTGCTCCTCGTCCAGCTGCTGGCTGTTGGCGATCATCTTGTCCGCAATGCTCAAAAGCTCGTTGTCCACCTGATCCATGTCCGCGTTCTGCTGCCGGGCATATTCCATCACCCGGGCGAAGTCCGCCGCCAGCTCGTTCGCGTCCGTCTGGCTGCCAAATTCCTTCGCCACCCGCTTCATCACCCGCTCCGCGTCCTCCTGCGTCAGCCGGTACCCGCCGGTCTCCTCCATCAGCTCCCGCGTCAGGTCTACCTGCTTTCGCACGTCCTCGTCCGTTTCCTTCAGGCTGTATCTCACGTCCGGGTTGAACGGGTCGAACGTTCCCACATTGTCCGTCGCGCTCTTGATCTGCGTCGGTTCAAAGGCAATGTACTCGTCATATCCGTTGTATACGCCGTCGTACCCTTGCTTCTGCAGGTATTCTCTCGCCTTGATCCCCGCGTTGTTTTGCCCCTTGAACCGGTTTAACGCTTTATACGCCGTGCCTTCATCCGCCGGATTTTGAATGCTCAGATAGTACGCGCCTACATTTTCCCCATATCCTTGCGCATCCAGCTCATACGGGCTGAAAAATGCACCCTGAATGTCCATGTTGGCCCTGCCTTTGCTCATGTCAAAGACGTTAAATTCCGCATCCGTTCCATGGTACACCACCAGCGGCTTCCCTTCCTCGTCCACCACCTTGCTGTCCATAAACCAGCGCTTAAACTCCGGCGTCGCCACCTGACGCTGCTGTTCTCTGGTCAGGTTGCTGTCTTCATCATACTCAAAGTCGCTGTCCTCCTTCATGCTGAATTTTTCATTGACATTCTGTTCCAAATCTGATATATTGTCTTCAGACGCAGATGCTGTGGACGTCATGCCGTTACCGTTGGGTAGCTTGCCGACGTCGGTCCAGTTATCTGCGTTTTCTGTTTGATCAAATGAAAAAGCACTTCCATCCGGCATCAGTATTCTATGGGCCTTATATTTATAACTGCCGGTCTTTTTTACGACCACCCCCATATCTCCCACTGTTCCGTTTAATTTTACCTGCGCAGCAAATGTTATAGTGCTAAAGCCACGCCCTTTGTGGTCTTCATGTCCGCTAATGTCTATTCCCTGTTTTATCACATAAGGGATTGCCTTCATAGCCGCATATTCTTCGGTTGTCTTAACATAGTTCATTCCTTTATTGAATTGCTTTTTATCAATTTCTACCGTACCGAATTTTGCTCTTTCCACCTTGTAACCGAACTGAGAGAAATAATCCATCATTTCCTGTCTCATTTCTCTTTTGTTAGCCGCTTTAGTTGTATCCACTTGAACTTCCTTTATAATTCCTCTTTCGTTGATCTCTTGCAAATGTTTTCTTATCTGCTCCTTTATGCTCATGCTTTCTTCGCTCTTTGGAGAATAACGAATCAATCCATCTTCCCGTTGTTTTTCCTGCGCCCCGTTCTCCGCCATCTGCACCATTCGGTTGTAGATGTCTTCCAGCGCCGCCTGGTTCTTTCCCATGGCCTCCATCTGCTGGAAGGCCCGGGTCTTCCCCAGTTCCCTGCCCGTTCCGCGCACCGCGTCGATGAACTCCTTCAGGAAGTTCTTGATGCGTTCAAACAGCGTGGGCTTCGTGTGGTACAGGTCCATCAGCACGTTCTCGTTCTGCAGTATGCTGGGCACCGTGTTGCAGATTAGCTCCTCCTGTGCCAGCTCGTTCAGCTGTTTGTACTGTTCCTCGCTCAGGCCGTCCAGCAGCTTCAGCTGTTCCTCGGTGGTCAGGTTCGCCTTCTGCCGCTCCATCAGCCCCATGGCCTGCGCCTGGGCGATCATCTCCCCGCGCACCAGCGCGTCCGCGTCCTGGCCGTTTTCGTTCAGGTAGTACACCACCCAGTTGCCAAATTCCTCAAATTCGCTGGCATTCCGGCTTTTCATGGCATGGGTCAGTTCATGCATGGCAATGTATGCGTATGCATGGTCGTCCGCGTTTTTGCTCACGTAAATGGTGTTGGTCTCGCTGTCCCAGCGCCCGTTGGCCTCCTGCCCGCCGTATCCCTCGATGCGGTCTACCATCTCGATCTTCACGCCGCTCTTGGAAAATTTCTCGTTGATGGCGCCCACCAGATCCAGCTGCGCCTGCTGCCGCTGCTTCTCCGCCCGGGTCATGGGCACGATGCGCCCCATGTTCATCTTCTCGCCCGCCGCGTAGGCCGCCATGGCCGCTTCCTCCGTCAGGGCGCTGCGGGTCTGCGCACTGTCGTATACCGCCTGCTGCACCGTCATGCCTGCCCGGGCGCGGTTGTACACCGACAGATAGGCGCTGGCGTATTCCTTCGCCGTGGCCTTCGTGCCGTCGTAGTTGTTCAGCATCCCCGTGATCCCCGCCGGACTCATGCGGCCCACGCCTTCCGCCGCCAGCAGGTTGTCCCGCTCGTCGCCAAAGGTCACGTCGCTGGCCCGCACGTCGCTGCCGTCCGCCGTGCGCAGATAGACCGTTCCCTTCTCCACCCGGCTCACCGGGTTTTGCTGGTCGATCTCCACGTTTTCATTCGTTCCGCCGCCCTCGTAGGCAGCCTGAACAGAGCCGTCCCGCGCCGCCGTCTGCCGGGCCGTGCCGTTCGTCTCCCCATTCATTTGTTGCGTTTTCGTAATATTTTGTTCAGAATTATTTAATCTGTCATTCTGCGCCGCCGCGCTGGCCGCTTCCTGCACCGTCTGAGGGCTTGCCTGCTGCTGGCGGTTGTTTTCATAGGCGTTGATCGTGTTCTGGAACCGCTCGTTTCGGCGGTTCTGCCCGTAAGCGATCCCCTGATGCACGCCCGCGCCCACCGCGCCGGAGGCAAAGCCGCCCAGCGCCGCCATGCCCCAATTCTTGGCCACGTCCGCCATGGCGTTCCTGCGGGCTTCTTCCTCCGTCAGGCCGCTGGCCTCGTAGGCTTTCTTGTTCAGCCGGTAGTTGCTCAGGTCCTTCATGATCAGCTCGTCCGTCAGCGTGTTCGCCATTTCGGTAAACAGCTCTTCGCTGCCCTCCGTGGCGCTCTGCAGCAGCGTGTTTGTCAAAAACTGCCGCACGGTTTTCGGGCTTTTCAGATCCAGCAGCCGCTCTAAGCTCACTTCTTCAAACAGCGTCTCCCAGATGCCGCTGGCAATGCTGGCCGCTATCGCCTGCTCGTCGGTCGCGCCCCTGTCCAGCGCGTCCGTCAGGGTGCTCTGGGCCGAGCTTACGCCCATCAGGGCGGAGCTGGTCCATTTGCCGATCCTGCTGTTCCCGCCAAGCCCAAGGCCCAGCATCATGTTGTACCGGCTGCGGGCCAAGTCCATGCCTACGCCGTAGCCAAAGCCCAGCGCCTTTCCGAGGAATCCCGGTGCGCCGTTTTCGATGTTCTGCGTGGTCTGGCTGCGGATCTCCTCGTTCACCCGGCTCACCATGTTCTCCGGGCTGTACGGGTCGATGTCCTGCCCCCGCAGGAACTGGATCAGGTTGGAGATATACGCGGGCGTTTCGCCCACGCTGCTCAGTACGCTGTATGCGTTGGCCCCAATGGCTCCCAGCGCTCCGCTGTTCACCGTCTGCCGGGTGGCTTCCAGCTGGGCCTCGCCCCTCCGCCGGTTCAGGTCTGCGTCCAGCGCGTCCAGATAGGCGTCCGCCGCCTCCTGCCCCTTCGTGCGCAGGGTGTAGTAGTACGTCTTTCTTTCCGCGTCCGTGGTGTACTTCACCAGCTTTTCCGCCTCTGCCGCCGCCTTCGCGTCGTGAGGGTAGGCCAGCACGTCCTCCGCGTTCTTCATCCGCGTGTCCATGGCGCGGCCTTCCTCTGCCAGCCGGTCAAAGCTGCCGCCCACATTCATGGCCTCTTCGTACACGTACCGCTCGCTGCGGTTCAGCCCCCGGTTCAGCGCCCGCTCCTCCTGCGCGTACTTCTCGCCGTAGGTGCCGTTCTTCTCCTTCAGCGCCTGCATCTCCGCCGGGCTGAGCCATGCCGTGTCGTCTCCCTCGGCCATGTCCAGATAGTCCGCCTCGCGCTGCTGCTCGTCCGTCTGCTTCAGCCCGGCGATCTCCGCAAGCCGCTCCTGTGCCCCCTTACGGTCAAAGGCGGAGCGCTGCGCCCTGTCCGCCGCGCTGGCGGCCTCGTACAGGGCGTTCTGCACCCGGGCCTTCCTGTCGGTCAGGCTTTCCCCAAACAGGGCTTCCCGGGCCGTCTCAGGCTCTTTCTGCGCGTCGATCTTCCCGCCGCCTCCGCCGAAGGTCTCCACACCGCTGCCCACCCGGCTGCCGAACTCCCGCTTCACGGGCATCATCCATTCCTTGGGCTGCGTCCGCTGGTGCAGGCTGCTGGCGTTCTTCTTGGCGTTCTGCTCCTTCTGGGCGCTCTGCTCCCGCTTCTCCTGCTCCGTCAGCCGGTTCAGATTGCTCTGCAAAAGCTCCGTGTCCAGTCCGCTTTCAAATTCCCGCCGTTTCGCCGTGGTGCCGATGGGGTCAAATACGCTGCCCGTGCCCGCAAGGCTCCAGTTCTTCCCGTCGCTCTTGTAGCTCCGGGCCGCCGCCTGCTGCAAGGCTCTGGCCGTGCGGTTCAGCTCCTGCCGCTTCAGGTCGCCCGCTCCCGGTATCCGGCTCATGAGCAGCGCCGCCCGGTTCAGCTTTTCCCCGGCGTTTCCCTTTTCCTGATCGTCTTCTTTCTTCCGCTTCGGGATGGGCTGCTCCCCCTGGGCCTGCCGGGCCATGTTCAGGTAGTCCGTGGCCGTCCGGCTCTCCCGCAGTTCCGTTTCCCGCTGGGTCTTCTTCTCCGCGTCCCGGGCCATGTTCAGGTAGTCCTGGGCGCTGTAGTTCTTCTGACTGGTGGTCTTCTTTTTCTTCGCCATCTGCTTTTACCTCGTCGCTCCCGTGTAGCCCTTGTCGGTCTTGGTGGTGGGGGTGGTTCCCTTCTTCAGCTTCGGGATCTGGGTCACCGCGATCTCCGCTGCCTGTTCCGGGGTCAGGATGCCCTGCTTCTCAAGTCTTTTTAATTCCTTGGCCGCGCCCTGCCAGGTCGTACTTTTCAGCACGTATTGTTCCGTCTTGCTGCTCCGTCTTCCTCCGCCTCCGCCGCTTCCCTTCTTCAGCGCCAGCTCTTCCTCCGCCAGCCACTTGTTGTACCAGTAGTCCCTGTCCTTCTGCCACGCCGCCAGGTCGTTCTGGTAGCGCTGGTATTCCTGCTGGCTCATATCGCTGAACTTGTTATAGAAATAGCTCAGCTCCGTCTGGTAGTCGCTCACGTCGTCCCGGTAGCGGTTGTAGTCCCGGTCATCCTGCCCCTGCAGCATACCCAGGTTGTCCCGCAGGGTCTGGCCCTCGTCCTGATACTGCTGGTACGCCGCCTGCCGCAGCTCGGGAATCTTGTCGTTCAGCTGCTGCAGATACTGCTGGTAGGTCTGCTGGCCCACGCTCTGGCCGTAGGTGCTGCCGTAGCCGCCGGTCAGCGCCGCCGCCTGGGCCATGGTGTCCTTCATGGCCTGCTGCCCCTGCTCCTGATATCGCTGGGCATACTGCTGGTAGATTGGGTCTGCGTTAAAGTCATACGTAAATTTTCCTCGGTTCAGGATGGTGTCCAGCAGCCCCTGGATCTTATCCCCGTAGTTGCTCTGGAACGGCCCCGGCTTCTGCTGCTCCGCGTTGGCCAGATCCTCCGCCGCCTTCTTCACCGCGTCGCTCTGCACATAGTTTGGCTGCCCCTGCTCGTAGTTGCTCTTGTTCGTTTTTCCCGTGTAGTAGCTCTGGGTGATCTGCCCCGCGTTGGCCGTGGGCGTGGTCCGCTTCCACGCCGCGCTGGCCGCCTGCTGCAGGGGCGTTCCCTCCTGCATCTCCTGCTTCTTCACCGTTACCGCCATGGTTCTTGTCCCCCTTTATTCGCTGGCCTGTGCCAGCACCTTGTAGGTCACGCCGTCAATGGTCACATCCCGCAGTTCCAGCGCGGCTGTGCCGAAGGTCAGGGCGTTCAGCTTCACTCGGTTCAGTTCCAGCAGGCCCGCTATCCCTTCGGTGATCTCCTTCACCTTCGCTCCCACGTCGATGCTGCTTCCACCGCCCTGCTCGATCAGCTGCGCCCCCAATATTTTCCCGCCCGTAAAATAGGGCGTTCCATCCGCCGTCACGCCGAAGTTGCTGCCCACCTTCAGCCGCCAGTCCTTCCGGGCGCCGCTGCCGCCTACCTCAAAGTTCTTCTTCAGGTCTTCGCTGCCCATGTACAGTGTCGGCGCCACGGACGCGCTGTTCTCGCCGGTGTACAGCTGCTTCTCGCCGATCTCAAACCCGCCGATCCGCCCGGCCACCGCGTACAGCTTGCCGTCCGCGCCCACCTTGAAATACCCGTTGATGCTCACCACGCCGTTCACGTTCAGCCGGTCCGCGTCGATCCTCAGCCCCTCCGGGCTTAAATTGATGGCCGCCACCACGCCGTCCTCTTCCACCTTGGCTTCAATGCTCTTCGCCGTCTGTCGGAAGTAGCTCTCGAAGTCCCCGTTGGTGAACCGGCGGATCACCTGTTCCACCTTGCTTCCGGCCTTCATGTCCTCCTGCAGGTCGTCGCTCAGGTTGTCGTCTTCCAGGTTGCTCAGCACAAAGTCCAGCTGCCGCTTCAGCGCCAGCACGTACTCGTACAGCGCCCGTATTTGCTGCTCCGCCGTCTGCCCGTCCTGCGGCCCGTTGGCCCTGATCTCACCTAGCTGCATAGTGATCGCTCCCCGTTTCCACGCTTTTGATGATGCTGTACAGCCGCATCCCGCCCACGCCGCTCAGCCGCAGCCGCAGTGTCCGGCAGCGCCGGGTGGTAAAGGGCAGCACCATGCTCTGGCGCGGGGTGGGCATCCCGTCGTATACCCGCTCCCATTCGCCCCGCTCGTCGTACTGGATCTCCACCCGCAGGCTGGTTCCCGGCTCCGTCTCCCCGTACAGCTGGATCCGGCTGATGTACTTGGCATAGGGTTCGTCCAGCCCGATGGGGCCGGTCACCAGCTCGTAGGGCTGGGCTTCTTCGTCCGCCGCGCCTTCGCCGTCGTATTCGTTCGCGCCCGGCTCCGTGCAGTACAGGCTGCCGTCCGCCGCCAGCAGGTACAGTCTCCCGTCCTGCGTGGCCATCCACTGTACGTTAAGCCCGTCCTCCCGCACCCACGCCGCCGCCTGGGTGTCGTAGCACAAAAGCTCCCGGCCTCCGTCCTTCGCGTCCACGCACAGGTAGTATCGGTCGCCGATCTGCCCGCCCACGGCGTTCCCGCCCAGCTCCGGCAGCTTCTGGCTCACGCTGGACGGCAGGGCGCTTCCGTAGCCGCACACGTGATCCTCGCTCTTGTAGTACAGCACCTCGTTGATGCGCTTCAGGCTCCCGGCGCTGCCGTCCTCCACGCCCCGGCACTGCATCACGCTCACGGTAAAATTGCTGGGCAGCGTGCCCATCACCGTGTGAACGCAATCCTCCTTGAACATCAGCACGCTTCCCATGTGGGCCGCCGCGCCCGTAAAGTCCCCGGCGCTGCCCACGTTCACCACGTAGCTGTCGCTGCTCAGGCCCATGAACTGGTTCCAGTTCTTTGGGTCGCCCAGGGCGCAGGCGTAAATTTCGTGCACGTCCTTTTTCACACCCCACAGTCGGTTGTTGCACTCGCACACATAGTCCAGGTCAGGCACCTTCCGCTGCACCGTCACCGGCTCCGTCTGGCTCCCCGCCTGCGTTATCAGCGCCGTTACGATCACCGCGTCCTGCTGTGCGCCCATCAGGAAAAATTCTCCGTTCAGTTCCGGCAGCGCCGTGCATCCGCTCACCGTCACGCCGTCGTACTTGCTAAATCCTTCCCCGACGCCCGCCGCCGCGATCATTGTAAATACCGTGGGGATGCTCACCCACATGGCAAGGCTCGCGTCGTACTGCCGCAGGGCCGCTTTTTCCTCGCTGGTGTCCATCCACAGGTCGCCGTTTTCCGGGCTTTCCGGCGCGGTCTTGCCCACAGCGTAGCCCTCGTAGGGCGTTCCGTCCGCCCGGCACAGGGTAAAGTTTACCGTGCCCGTGGTCTCCTTTTTGTTTTCCAGGCTTTCCAGCGTGTCCGTCTTGACGTTGTAGAGCACCTTGTCCGGCCAGATCACCAGCTGCGCCCCCATGCGCACAAAGGTCTTCCGGCTGTCCTTCACCTGTCCCACCACGCGCCCGCCGCAGTACAGGTCTGTCCCGTCCACCCAGCACATCCTGTCGTGGGCCGCCAGCATGTTGGGCTTTTGCAGCTTCCGCAGCAGCCGCCGGGGCGGACGCGTGCTCATCACCGGCAGCTGCTTTGTTTCCATGTTGGTCATGGCCGCGAACTCGTATTCCTGGCACTTCAGTAGCCGGTCAAGGCCCGCAAAGCTGGTCACGCCCGTGGTCGTCCGGGCCACGCTCCCCATCTGGGGCAGGTTGATTCCCATCCTCGCCGCCTCCTTACATCAGCAGGTTCACCGGCGGATGCCAGTGCGTCCGGGTGAACCACCCGCAAAAGTTCTCCATCTGGCTGTTGAACAGCGTCATTTCGTTGTTGTACCGGTCGTATTCCCCGTTGTAAAAGTCGATCTTCGCGCACAGCCACAGCACGTACAGCTCGTCGTGGGGGAATGGCACCGTCAGTTCGTCCATGCCTTCCTCCACCCATAGCCCTTCCGCCTCTGTGCTCCCCGCTTCCGGCCGGTCGTAGTCCTGGTACACCTCCTGCCGCACCCGGGCTTCCAGTTCCAGCGCCCAGCCCTTCAGCATCTCCTCCGGGTAGCTGTTGGGCTTCAGCTGCCGCACCCGCTCGATCAGCACATTCATGTCCATCCTGTTTCCCTCCATCCATACACGGACGGCATTGCCGGACGTGTGAACAAACAAAGAACGGCAGACGCCCAAAGGGCACCTGCCGCTGAGCGTTTTCCGCTTAGCCAAAGTACGATCTCGTCCGCGCCGCAAATTCTTCCTGCATCTGATCCAGCTTCAGCGCCGCCGCCTCGTCCGCGTCCAGACACTCCTGCAGGTGCAGGTACACGTACTTGGGCACGCTCACCTCTACGCCCCGGGGGATCATGGCGTTGTAGTCGTTCAGCGCTACATACACCGGCGCGTTGTTGCTCCTGCTCCTGGGGATGCGGATGCGCACCATCTGGCTTTTCAGCTCCTGGTCGGCGGCCTGGGCTGCGGCCTGTGCCTGTTCCTCCGCCGCGGCCAGCCTGGCTGCCTGTTCCTCCGCCGCGGCCAGCCTGGCTGCCTGTTCCTCCGCCAGCGTGATCAGCTCGTCCTTCGTCAGTTTTTTCAGATCGGTTTCCGCCATGGTTTTTCTCCCTTCTCGTCAAAGGGGAAGGGGCTTGCGCCCCGTCCCTCAGTTGCTCACAGCCACCCTGCCGAAGCTCCGGCTGCTGTGCTCGATGCGGATCATGTACTCCTCCACCAGCCGCTCCGCGGTCTTGGTCAGCTTCCAGCCCGTGGTAGAGCGCTGGTTCAGGGGGTCGGCGCTGCCTGCGCTGCCCAGCTGCTTCACGATGTATTCCAGTCCCATTCCGCTAAGCTCGGTCACGCCGTAGGCGTTCGCGCCCACCAGCAGGCTGCAGTAGATGGCGCTGCCGTCCTTGCCCGCGCCCACGCCGCACACGGTCGCGCCCGCGGCCACGTCGGTCACGGCGGCGGACACCGTAAACTTGCCCGTGCCCGCACCGGCGGTCACGCTGGCCACGGTGGCTTCCTTACCGCCCACGTAGATCTTCACCGTCTCGCCGCCGCTGATGCGGTCGGTCAGCTCCTTGGCCTGGGCCGCCGTGATGGTCTCGTTCACCACGATGTCGGTGCTGCCGCTGCTGGTCAGGGCGGTCTTCAGGGTCAGGCGGCACACGCCGCCGCTGTTCTCATTGCCGAAGATCCAGCCGGGGCCGATGATCTTTGCTTCGGTGCTCTGCACAAAGCGCACGTCGCCGATGCGGCCGATCTCGCCGGGGAAGCGCTTCTCCGGGCTGGTGTAGGCGTTCCAGTCCTTCCAGTCCTTGCTGCGGGCAAGGTCGGTGGCCACGTCGCTGTGGATGATGCACACATACGCGCCGTCCTCCGCAGGCTCGGCGTTCATGCGCTTCAGTCGGCCCAGACCCAGCAGCACCTGATCGGCGGTCAGCTCGCAGCTGTCAGCCTTCACGTCCGCGCGGGCCAGCACTTCGCTTTCCACGCCGTTCACCACGCTGGGCACGAACATCTTGTTGGTGCCCGCCATCAGGATGTCCCGGGTGATGGTGTCGCTGGTGCGGCCCGCCTGGCCGCCCTGCATCTTCATGCCCTGGGCCACAATGGGGTCAATGGTGGTCATTTGCAGGATGTCGCTGTACTCGATGTAGTCGCCGAACTGCTTCACTTCGCTGGTGATGACGCTCACGTTCATCTTGCGGCCCACGGGGGTCACGCCTTCCACCAGCTGGGTCAGCGCCTTGGGCAGCGTTCCGAACTTGCGGAACTCCACCACCTTGCCCTTGCCCTTGGGGATGGGCACCTTTTGGCCGAAGGTGTCATACACCAGCTTGGGCTCCGCCATGTCGATGAGCGTATCATGGTAATACGTCTTCATTTCGGCGGACAGGCCCGCGTCGGTGGTCACGTTGGTGTTGTCATGCACCCGCAGGTTCAGCGGGAGCAAATTCATGTACTGCTTGTAGATCATATCCATGTTTCGTTCCTCCTTCTCACTATGGGCTGCAGCGAGCGCAGGAATGGGGGTTGGGTTCCCCGTTCCATAGCGAGCGCCGCCCGCATGGTTCTTCGATAGGCGGGCGGCCATTGGCCGAACGCCTGCTCACTTCAGGTCGATGCTTTCTCCGCGCAGCGCCCGCTTCATCAGCTGCGCCCGCTCGTCCTTGGTCAGGCTGGCCACGTCCTTGTGCTGCACCGCCGCGCCGGTTCCGCTGGCCCCGTTTTCGCTGGGCCGCATCCCCCGGGCCTTGATGGTCTGCACCGTGTCGTGCCGCGCCTTGTTCACGCCGTATTCCAGTGCGCCGGAGATCAGGTCGTCCATGTGCACTACCTTATAGGCGTTCTCCACGTCAATGCCGGACGATAGCAGCTGCAAAAACCGCTCGCCCGTCACAGGGTCGTTGGCTTCCTCTTCCAGCCCCTGGAATCCCGGGTATTTCTGGGCCACGGTCTCGCTCTGCTGCTGCCAGCGCAGCATGGCCTCCTGCTGGCCCGCCTTCTCCTGCCGCTGCTCCTCCGCCGCGCGAAGGGCCGCGTTCTCCCGGCTGATCCGCTTGAACTCCTTCAGCTGCTCCACGCTCATGCCGCGCTCTGCGGCCTCGTCCTCGTAGTAGCTGCTGTCCTCCTGGATGGCCTTGGAAATGGCTTCCACGTCCCCCGGGTCTGCGTGGTACTTTTCCGCCAGCATCTGCATCACCGGCTGCATCCCGTCGATGGTCTTCTGCATCCGCGCTTCCGCCTGCTTGCTGGCCTTGAACCGTTCCTTGATGTGCCCCTGTACCTTTTCGTCGTAGTAGGCTTTGTACTTGTCCTTGATCAGGCGCTCAAATTCCGCCCGGTCGTCGGCTCCCTGCTGGGCTTCCTGCCCTGCCGCTTCCGTTCCCGCGGGCGTCCCCGCGCTTTCCGCACTTCCGGCAGCCGCCGCTCCCGCAGTTCCTCCGCCGCCTTCTCCGTCGTGGATCCCAAGGTTCACCAAAAACAGCTCGTTCATATGCTTCTCCTCTGCCGTCTCTCCGGCGCGTCGTCTACCGTCTTTCCGGTGTGTCTGGACTTATGCTATCAAAAACCGTTTTTCTTTTCTCCCCGCTTCTTTATCGGCCCGCCCCGCTTCGCGTCGCGGGCTTCGCCGCTGCGGGTGCCCTTGCACGTCCTCACGGCTCGGTGCTTCGCACCCTCACTACCCTCACTTCGTCCGGGTATCGGTACTGCAAAAGCTCAAATCCCGCCACGGCCACCGCCGCCATGCCCGCCATCTTCCGGCGGTCTGTCTCGTCGCCGTAGCGCACATTCATCCAAAATTCACCGTTCAATTCCTCCATCACGCCCGGGCCGTAGCGCACCAGGCAGCTTTCCTCCCAGTACGCCGCCTGGGTCACCGCCTGTTCCAGCATACTCACCGCCGCGCATACCCGGCTGTCGCTGGCGTGTCCCTTGCAGCGGATCCCGAATCCGTCCTCGCTCACCTTGACTGTGATCTCTACCATGTTTCGCTCCTTACGCTCTGGGCGTGGACTGGCTGGCCGCCTCGTTCCGGGCCGCCGCCGCCGTCTGGTTTTTGCTCATGTTGTAGGCCGCGCCCAACGCGTCCACCCGCATGGCGTTGTCGTCGCCTCCGCCGCTTGGGGTGCTGGTCAGCCCGCCGCTCACCTGCTGCACCACCTGCTGCACCTGCAGGGCGTACTGGTTCACACCGCCCTCCATAGCGTCCAGCTGCTGGGCCATGGCCATAGCCAGCTGCATCATCTGCTGCATCTGCTGGTACATGGTGCCGTTCTGGCGGATGGTGCGGCGCACCTTGTCGATGTCGTCAAACTGCATCATTTCCAGCGCCGCCAGCGCCTGATCCGCCATGTCGGGCCGGAAGAAGCCCATGCTGTACAGATCCTTCGCCCGCTCGTTCTGGGCCACCGTGGAAAAGGGGCTGCTCTTCTGGGGGCTGACCTTGATGTCAAACACTGGCAGCCGCTCGCTCATCCCTCCGCCGAAGGGCTGCTCCGTCTGCTGGGGCGCGATCTGGGCGTTGGAAAAGCTCACATACTCGTCGCCCTCCTCGCCCGCCACCCGGAAGTACCGCTCCTCCGTGTAAAACTGCCGCATCAGCTCGATCACCAGGTAGCACTCCTGCACAAAGCTGCGGTAGCTGGCCTTGATCATGTCCCGCGCGCCCTTGCTGCCCGCCTCCTGCAGGGCGGAGATGGCGCTTGCCGCCGTCACGCCGCTGGCGGTGCTGCCCTGCTGAAAGTCCCGGTTGCCGCTTACTTCCTTCAGCTCGTCGATCTTTAGCTGTTTTACGTTGGTCACGCTGCCGTCCATGGCGGGCGGCGTAATGGGCATGATGGCGTCGTTGGGGTTGCCCGCGCCCTCGTAGTGCACAATGTCCTTCTGCAGGTCGGCAAACTCCCGCTCGTTGATGCCGCTGTCCTTGCGCATAAAGTACCGGGGCCGCCCGTTGAGCACCGCGTGCTTGAGGATGCCCTGATCCAGCTTGTCAATGTACAGTTGCGGGTGCTTGCAGATGTCCAGATAGCCAAAGCTCACCGGCGTTCCCTTGACCGGGAACAGGCTGTCAAATACAAAGGGGTATCGCCCGTGGTCGTAGTAGCCCCGCTCCGCGTAGGCTTCGTCATTTTCGCTGGCGTAGATCAGCTCGCCCGCGCAGTACTTGCAGTAGTGCAGCACCGTCTGTCCGCCCGGATTCCGCCGCTTGTAGTACCAGTCCACCAGCAGCACCTTGTCCGTTGTGTCCACTGTGTCGTCGTAGCGGTATTTCGTCAGATCAAAGCTCCCGCTGCGCATGGCGTCCTTCAGGAAGGGGTATCGCTCCATGGCTTCTTCCCGATCCATCAAGTCCACGTGGAACACGTTCCGGCTTTTCTGGATGTCCGTCACGCCCGGCTCCCAGAACAGGTTCAGCACGTCGATCAGCCGAATGTCCACGTCGCCCAGCCCGTTCTGCTTGCTGGGTTCCCAAAAGATCCCCTTGATGCTGGTGCCCAGCTTCAGCTTGTCCCACCACGCGTCGGAGTACAGCTCCTCATACTGGCATTCTTCCAGCACGGCGGGCAGCACGGCGCTCAGGCTCTTGGCCGCCTCCTCGTCGCTTTTCTCCCGGGGCAGCACATTGGGGGCGGGGAAGTTGTCCATGGCGTCCGCGTGCTTGTTGATCAGGCAGTTTAAGAGCCACGCGCTGGCCGGTTCCGGGTCTGTGGGGTTCCGCCGCTTGGCCGCGTCGATGCTCTCCCAATGCCGCATCTTAAAAAATTCCTCGTTTTCCACGGCCCGGGCTTCCAGCATCGTTTTGGCCGCCTTGTACTTCTGCAGCAGCCGATCCGCCTCCGCGATCTCCTCCCGCCCGATGGGGCCGACCCGCCCCGGGTATTCATCTTCCGGCAGCACATCCGCCAGCCCCATGCCGCCGGGCTTACGTTCCTCCGCCTGTACATCCGGCCTCTGCATTGGCTCGCCGCTTTTCTCCGCGCCCTCCGGCGGGCGGCTCTGGGTCACCTCTTTTTCGATCTGGGCCGATTCCTCCGCCTGGCGCTGCTGCATCATGGCGTCCATTTCCGCCTTCCGCGCCGCCACCTCATCCGCGCCAGTACCGGGCTGCATCCCGCCCGCCTTTTCTTCCCGCGGGTCTCGTTCGCTTCGGGTGGAGAACCTTCCCTTTCCCTGCGTTCTCTCGTTTTCTTCCCTGTTCCTCGCCATATCCCTGTTCCTCCCATCAGTACAGGCTCGCGCCCTCGTTTAGGTGATCCGTGTCGTACACGTCCAGCGGACTGTACACCCGCTGCTTCGGCTTCGCATATTTCGGCGGAGCCATGGGGTTGAGCATACAAAAGTACCGCACCTCGTCCGCCACGTGGTCTTCCAGGCTGCTGTCCAGATCCTCCGGCACATGCTCGTCGTACACCATCAGGGGGATAGTGCGGATAAAGGCCGCGCAGTTGTCAAACACATACATCATCGGGTAGCCGTCCTCGTTAAAGGCCAGCCGGTAATGCACCTGCATCCAGCCGTTGATGCGGTCGTGCCGTCCCTTTTCAAAATACACGTGGTACTTCGCTGCAATGTCCGCCGTGCTGGGCGCTCCGTCTCCGTCGCCCCAGATGGCCGGGTCTGCCACGCCGGTGATCTCCCGCCCGGCCAGCCACGGGTGTTCCCGCTCGATGCGGGCAATCTCCTCAAACTGCTTGTGCGCCGGGAGCTTCGCGCCCTCGTTGGGCTGTCCGTTCCACCCGTAGTACTCCAAAATCCTGTAGTAACACCCGTCGTGATCCACCGCCCACCAGCCGCAGCTGAAGGGCCGCCGGTAGCCGTAGTCGTAGCTGCGGTAGATGCGCCAGCCCTTGGGGATGGCAAAGGGATGAATAACGTGCGTCCATCGGTTTCCCTCCAACTCCGGGTTATTGACAAATTCCTCAAAAAACTGCCCCTCGAATACGTTCCAGTCCCCGTACCGCCACGCGGCCTTGAGCTTCGGCGGCAGGCTGTCCAGCTGCTTCAGGTAGTCCGGGTTCGCCCGCATCAGCGCCACGTTGTCCGTCACCAGGCTCTGGATCATGGGCGCGTACTCCTCCGCGTCCTCGCCCTCCTCAAAGGCCCTGTCCACAAACAGCCGCTTCACCCAGCCGTGCCCCACGCCGCCCGGGTTGCACGTCAGGTAGATCCGTTTTGGAAAGTCGTTCACGCCGCGCACACAGGCTTTGAGCCGCGTGTATACCTCAAAGTCAAACTGTGTCGCCTCGTCCACAAACAGCACGTCCACTTCCAGGCCCTGGTACCGGTCCAGATCCCGTGCACAGGCGCAGTACCCAAAGCTGATGGTGCTGCCCGTGCAAAACCGCATCTCTTTTTTGCCGTCGTGGTAGCTGGCCGCCGCCTTGGGCACCTGCTCCCGCAGCTTGTCGATGTGGTTCCGCCGCAGCTCCTCGTAGGTCTTGCGGACGATTAGGATCTTAATTCCCGGATACCGCAGGCACAGCGCCACGGCCTTAAAGTCTACAAACCAGCTCTTCCCTCCGCCACGCGCCCCGCCGAAGGCGATATACTTGTGCTTTTCCTTCAGCGCCTCCCGCTGGCGGTCGTTGGGCCGTCCCAGCGCCAGCCGGATCTTTGCGTCACTCACTCAGCTCCTCCGCCTCCTCGTCCAGCACGACCTCCACGGTCTCCGGCCCCTTGCCCGTCTCCTTGTCCAGCTTCGCCTGGTTCAGCAGGTTCGGCTGGTCGAACACGTCCCGCAGGATGGCCGCCAGATCCTTGGTGGCGCTCACCAGCTCCCGCAGGCTCTTGGAGTCCAGCCGCTTGCCCAGGCTCTTTTTTTCGATGGCCGCGCTCAGGTTCCGCGCCGTCCGCCGGATGCCTTCCAGCTCGTCCGCCAGCGCCCCGGCCTGCTGCTCCTTCAGTTTCTGTTCCGCTTTTGCGGCAGTTTCGGCCCGGTGCTCCGCCCGCAGCTTCGCCCAGCCTTCCTTAGAGGCCACTTCCGACAGCTGGCTCATGCTCACGCCGTGCTTTTTCGCCAGTTCCCGGTAGCTTTTCTCCCCGGTCACATATTCTGTTCTTATTTTTCCCCAGTGGTAGCGCGTCTTTTTCTTCGGCGGGGCCTTGCTTCTGGCCGTCTTCTTCGGCTGCTTTTCCGCGTTCCGCTCCTCCGCCATGTCCCGGCCCCCTTTCTCCGTTGTTTCCGCTGCGTTTTCCACAGGGCCATTGTGGCACATCTCCCCGTTCCGTTTCTCCCCGGAAAAATTTCTCAAACTTTTTTTCAAATTCTGCTTGACTATTTATCATTTATGATATATAATAATCACGCAATCAAGATTGAGCCGCGGGCGGGACAAGCCGCCGGGCAAGGGAGATAAAACCATGAGCAAGAATTGGTACGCGGTACAGGTCGGCAGCAACTACGCCTCCGATAACGGCAGCACCGTGAAGCGCGAAGCGCTCCGCATGGCCCGGCAAGAAGCCAAAAAGCCCGAGAACGACGGGCTGGAAATCCGTATCGCCGTGTGCTCCACGGACGACGATTATTGCCAGGACGAGATCATCGTCCGGGAAGGCTCGAGGAACTAACGAAGCCGCGGGCGGAACAAGCCGCCGGGCACAGGAGATAAAATCATGAAAAAGTTTTACGCAGTCGATGGTTCTTTCCGTACTTCTTTTGCCAATGAGACCAAGCTCAACGAACACCTTTCCAAGCACCCGTCCAGCAAGCCCTTGATGATCCACGAGTGGTCTTCCGATGAGCTGCGGATCAACGTCTGCGACAGCCAGCCCACCATCACCTCCGAAGTCGGCGTCCAGTACCCGCTGGAAGCCGCCATCGAGCGCAACTGGGATAGGATCGTTCGCGCCGCCCGGATGTTCGGTATCTCCGGTTACCAGATCAAGAGCGTGCGCATCCAGCGGGAAGATGCCAAGTGCGTCATCACCATTCAGGGCTGGGACAGTTCCGAATGTCTGGTGGACTTCTCCCCCGAAAAGAACTGGACCGATGAGAATCTGTTGACCCGCACCGTGATCTTTAACGGTGTGGAGGACGGCGACCTGCATTCCGATGATTTCATGGCCGACCTCATCAAAAAGTAAATCAAATCAGCCCCCGCCGGGCGGGCCAAAGCCCGGCAGAAAGGATCTCCGCATGGTCTCCACCGATCTTCCCATCTACGACCGGGCCGTCGCCCGTTATCCCTTTCTTTCCGCCGTGCAGGACGCGAAGCTGTTCTGCCAGACGCTCTGCCGCCTGGCCGCCGTCCCGTCCGTCACCCCCATGGAGTATTTTTATGTCGCCAATGTGGCGGGCGGCGGAGAATGGGGGAAAGGCCCTTCCGGCCACGCCGCCCCCCGCACCCGCAGCGCCAAGTCTCCCATTGCCGCCGCCCGCATAGCGGCAGGCATGACGCAGGCCCAGCTGGCAGAGGCCATCGGCTGCAAGCAGCTCACCATTTCCCGCTGGGAGCGCGGGGAGTTCTCTCCCAACGCCTCCGCCCTGCAGCGGCTTTCCGAGGCGCTGGGCTGCCCCATGGAGGATCTTCTGCCATAAAAAAAGAGCCGGGGAATGATCCCCGGCTTTTACTTTGCCTTTTTTTCTTCCAGTTTTTCCCACATATGCGCCACCACGCACCGCCGGGCATAGTGATACCCGCAGCAGCAGCGCCGCATATGTTTTTCCTTCTGCGCTTCCGTCTCAAACTTGTGTTCCAGCTGGCTTCCCGCGGCGAATCCCATGCAGACAATCGCCCGCGGACGCTCCCGCAAAAAGTACGGGCAGATGCAGCTGGCCGCCGCTCTGGTGTTGGGCATATCCTTCTCCTTTCTTCCCAAGGCATGGAGTGGGCCGTGTGAAGGGTAAGCGAAGCGAACCGACGGGGGGCTTCGCCCCTCACCCCACCGGGGCTGCGCCCCGGACCCCTTTTTGGCTACAGCAATAAGGCCGCTTCGCGGCAGGGCCTCATTCCTTTTTCGGTTTTGCTTTCTTTTCCGGCTCTTTCAGGTACTGCGCATAGGTGGAGATGTTCCCAAATCGGTCACAGCGGATGGTCCATTCCGGCAGCAGCCGGTAGCCTGGCAGTTTCCTGGGCTGTGCCACGGGCACCCTCTTCACCTGCTTCTTCGTCACTTCCGGCTGCTTCAGGTTCCGGCTGGCGTGCCAGCGGCGCTGCCATTTCCGGCGCGGCTGCTTCAGGTTCTCTCCGTCCTTGCGGCCCTTCTTGGGTTTGTGTTCCCGGCACAGGTAGTTCGCCAGATCCCGGAACCCCTCGCTGTCGTCCACCAGGCTCATCACCACCCGGCCCCGGTTTCCCCACAGGCCCTGCACTTCTTCCAGCGTCAGCCCGCTGTTCATTATCAGGTGGATGTGCCAGTGTCCTTGCTTTTCCACCACCGCAAAGCGCTTCAGGGGTTCCAGCCCCTTCTTCTTCCGCATCCGCTCGATGCGCAGGTACAGGTTCCGTTCCTCCCGGTACGCTTCCGCCTCGCTGACTTCCCCCTTGAGGGTCAGCGTCACAAACAGGTCCCCCGCTTCCCGGCTGAAGTTGCACCGCAGGATCCGCGCCGCCTGCATCCGGGCTTCCAAGTCGTTCTTCGCCGCCTGCTCCTCGTCGGACTCCCGCTCATTGCAGCCCCGGTCGATCCTCCGCCCGTCCCGGGTGGCAAAGTAGGTCAGCACTTCCAGCACCTTCCCAGAGCGGATCCGCTTCTCGTAGTACGGCATCTTCCCGTCCTCCTGTATCTTCTTCCAGATATGCGAATACTTAATCGTCTTTACAGGGTGTCAAAGGGACTTCCGTCCCTTGATCTTGTTGAGTTTTCGGCGCTCTCTGCGCCCTGTTCCGTTTCTGACTTTCTTTGACTTTTCTGAACGTCCAGCAGCTGTTTCTACATTATATAGGGCTTTGCATTCCGCACTGATCGTCCCGGATCCCCGCCGTAGTCTTGAACACGTCGCAGTCCTGCGCCTTCCCGGCCCGGTAGTGGCAGCAGGTCACGCAGCAGCCCGGCGCTTCCGGGTGCTTCTCCGCTTCCGTCAGCTCCCGTTCCGGCGCCTCGAGGGTGGCGAAGGCGTACCCGCATTCCGTACAGATACGCCTCCGCTCATATCCCTCCGCCCGATCCATGCGGTACACGATAGGCGACGGCCCGCCGCATCTTGGGCAGCGGATCATGGTTTGCCCTCCAAATACGTCTTCAGCACCTCCGCCGCGGCTTCCCAGCCGTGGCACAGGCTGACGGCGTACCCCTGGGCCAGCAGTGCCTCCATCCACGCGGTCTGCTCAGGCGTAGCCCTGCCGCTCTTTTCCCGCTTCAGCTCGATGTACAGTCCGTGGCATTCGCCCCGGCTCACCGGCAGGCACAGATCCGGCACGCCCTTCTTCAGTCCTTCCGCCTTCATCCGCGCCCCCGCGGCCCGGCTCCGTTTCCCCTCGTTGGGGATGTGGTACAAAAGTTCCAGCTCCGGCCACTTCCCGCTGGCCAGCCTCGCCCACTGGAACAGGCGCTGCTGCTCGGTGCTCTCTGTCGGCTCTGGCAGTTTCACATTCTTCATCGTCATTTCTCTCTGGCTTTCCAGCCGATCTGCAAATGCATCGTCGGGTCTTCCAGTTCGATCCCATACTCTTGCAGGGTCATTTTCCATTTCAGGTAGTCCTGCCTCGCTATCGCGTAGGCTTTCTGCACGCCCGTTCCCTTTGGCAGCGCCAGCACGTTCCCAAATGTCCGTTTCTGGCGCTCCGTTTCAACGATGATCCGATTTTTCATTTTCCTCCGCGTCCTCCCCGGCATACAGCGCCCGCTCCCGCTGTATGGCTCTGGCCTTGTCGCAGATCCGGCCCAGCTGGGCCACGGTCTTCTCTTCGCTTCCCCAGTCGATGTTCTGGGCGATGGCGGCCACGTTCTGCAGCCCCAGCTTGACAACGATCACGTGCTGGGCCTTGCCGGTCTTGTCGTCCCAGCCGGTCTCCCGCAGCCAGTACGTGTGCTCGCTGGTCAGTCCTATGGGCTTGAGGTACTCCGGGCGGATGGCATAGCACTCGTCCCGCAGCGGCTCCAGCAGAAACTTGTACTCCCCTTCGCCGGTGATGAGCTGAATGTCCATCTCCTCCAGCGGGCGGTCGTTGTCCAGATTGTCCTCCATCATCGCCGCCAGAAGGTTGCTGTCCGCGTCCGCCGTCAGCACGTGGCAGCTTTTCCACTTTTCCCGGGGCACGTCCAGCACTGCCAGCAGCGTCTCCTCGTCCATGACGGGCAGCCCGTCCATGGGGTAGATCGCCCGCCCCCACACGCTCAGGTGCTGGCGGACGATCATGCCCCCACCTCCGTAGCAGTTGATGAGCGCCAGGTTGTAGGCATCCTTGCCGATCAGCTTTTGCAGCCCTTTGATGGTCATTCTTTTCCCCTCCCTATCCAGTCCACGATGTTTTTGGCCGTCAGCACGGCCCAGTAGGCGACGACCCACGGCCACATGCTTACCCCGGCGGCCAGCCCCGCGCACACGGTCAGGGCGATAGCGGCCAGCGCCAGCACCAGCATGGCGGATAGTCGTTTTGCGGTCACGGGTTGGCCTCCTTCGGCGGTTCCAGCTGGTGGTTCCGGCAGGGGCATCCAGTGGGTGACGCCCCTGGTAATAACCTCGTTCAGTTCCACGTCCATGAACCCCTCCTCACAGATATACGCCATCGTAACAGCATTCTCATAGTTAATTGTGCTCGTCACATTCATGGTGCAACAAACCAAGACATAGTCTTGTTGTTCCTTTTCCGGCAGCCTGTCCTTAACGCTGATCCAGTCCATGTTTAATCCTCCTTTTCCGTTGGAAACGGTGGCAGGGGCAACCAATGACTAACTGCGGTAACATAGTGCTTCCCATAAGTACACACCCAGCCTTTTCCATTCCACGATACGATTTCTACGCAAAAATCAGAAAACGGATTATCTTTGTACCATCCGATAACCGATTTATTCTTCTCCGGCAGCCTGTCCTTAACACTGATCCAGTCCATGTTCATTCCTCCTTTTTTTGGTCTTGCAGCCACCACGCCATCACTTTTTCAGGGGTACTCCAATCGCACGGATGCAGATTGTCTGTTCCAGTCTCTTCCCGCGCCTTGATCATCCGCGTAAAGGCACGGAGATACAGTTCCTTGTACTTCGGCCATCTTTCCATGTCGGCCGCTGCATTAACACTCATAGGGCACCCAATACATCCGAGACGCTTAAAGCCTTGATCGTAGAGGCAGCAATGAGGCACTTTTGCGATCTCGTCAAGGAATGTCCACACGTCCTCCGTTTCCCAATCCACGATTGGATTGACCATCACTTTCTGGGTGCGGTAGCAATGCTCTACCATGCGGCGGGCGGGGTCGTTATCATCGTTGAGTACCAGCGCTCCGCTCTTGTTAATGCGGTAATCCGCTCCAAGCTCCTGCGCCATTTTTCCCGTGGCTTTTGGCTTACCCTTGATGCTGGCAACGTCATAAGATGCTTTACGTCTGGCGCTCTCCGCCCAGCGTACCCCAGTTACGACAACACGTCCCTCTCCACGGCTCTCTTTCAGCTCTTCGCAGCAATAGCGTACCATCCTTGTTGGAGGCATCGAGTGTTTTTGGATCAGGTTCCACATGGTGATCCTTTCTCCGTTAGCGTAACGCGGGAGATCAAAGATCACATCCGGGTATTGGCGTTTGATAAATTGCACCAGTTCCGGCGGATCGACGCTGGTAACGCTATAATGTGCGTCAAACTTTACACCGGCCATCTGGCACAGGTGGTAAATGCACTGGCTATCCTTCCCTCCGCTGAATGCCACAAAGTACCCTTCTGGCGGCTCGAAGGATTGCAGTCGCTTGATGGCATTTTCAGCTTTTGTTCGGACTTGACCGTCACTACAAAGCATAAGTTGTTCGCCTTGCATCGGTCATTCCTCCCATTTTGCGGCGGTCATCTGCTCCGGCGTAGGCTTCCGGGGCCAGCAGCGCCAAGATTTACCATATCTTGATATGGTTTCTTCCCAAACTCGGACAAACGGTGGTGCGCAAAAGACGATTTTATTTCCTTCTTTGTAATAAGGGCACATTGGTTCCGCTTTTTGAGAATCTGGGCCTTCGATCCACACAACGTTCCAATCTTCATCGTCTATTTTCGCGTAGATTTCGTCCAGCGTCAGCGGCCTCATTTCCGGCTCGGCGCGGTGGAGGGCGGCGGAAAGGGCTTCCTCCGGCGTTGACCTTTTGGGCGTGTATACTCCGCATTCACGGCAAAAGCAGGTGTATACCAACTTATGTGCCGCGGTAGCATCGTTCACGAAAGCATGGGTCACTTCCAATTCCGCCCCGCAATAGGGGCACTTCGGCGTTTCGGTCATTCGGCATCCCCCTCCCCGTCCATCTTCGCGCCGCAGTTGGGGCAATAATTTGGCAACAGCTCTGGATTGTCTGTGCCATCGTCTATGCAGTAATCGCACTTTGAGCAATTCCACACATCGTATACTAGTTCACCGTCGGCGTAACCGTCAGCTTCGCCTATCCATTGTCCATGCACCACCGGCGCAGCGTCAATGGCGGGAGCTTGGTTGATAATTCTCAGCAGAGCGTTCCATCCGTCCGCATAAGCAGTATTTTGGAATACTTCTGGATTTGCCGGGCCAACACCCAAGGCATCCCGGTCGATCAGATCTTTCATTTCCCGCCCCTCCACACATAACTCTCATTGTCGTGGCACTCATAGCACGTGCAATGGTGCTCGCAGTCCGCGCAGTCGCAGCCGCACCGCACATCCAGCGTGTTGCTGATGCAGCTGTCGCATGGGTAGCCGCTCAGCGCCGCCCGCAGGATATCCTCCGCCGCCATGCGTTTCAGCCGGGCGATCTCTTCCTCGTACCGCAGGCCCGCGCCTTTGTAGGCTTCCAGCGCTTCCGCCCACGCCCGCAGCCGCTCCGGCTGTTCTTCCTTTTCTCCCTTCAGCCGACGGATCCAGCTCTCCGTCAAAAGCTCCGCCATCTTCTCCGTTTCTTCCTGCCGTCCGCCCCGCACCAGCGGCCCCATCTTCCCGCACTTCAGGCACCGGTACGATACCCGCCAGCCCTCCTCCATGGGGTTGTTCACCACCATCCGGGTCATGAGCTGCCCGCACTTCGGGCAGGTCAGCCTTTTCTGGTCGTTCATGTCCCTTCCGCCTCCTTCGGCATATACATGGCAATCGCTTCCCGCGCAAAAGCCTGCGCCTGTTTCTTTTTCACCTGCTTCTTGCATTCTTCGTCGCAGATCTTCGTTACCGCCAGCTTGTACACCCGGCAGGGTTCCGGGCACTTCATGCAGTCTCCGCCGCAACCCAGCTCCAAAAGTTCGTGGATCTGCATCCTGCGCAGCCGCTCCATGCCGTACTCGCAGGGGCTTTCGCACTCCACGCACGCGCCCAGGTTCAGCAGCCATCTGTGCCCTTCCATTTTGCGCTCCGGCACCCTTCGCCCTTTGTAATCCACCGCGTAGCGGGCGTTGTAGCACAGCGCTCTTTCCAGCGTTTTCACACTGCGGATCTTCCGGGGGTCGGTGGTGCTGCGGTTGGGCGCGGTGATCGTGTCCGGGGCAAAGACTTTCGTCCCCAGTGTGATCTGCTTGGACATCTGGCCCGGCACGGCGTGCAGAAAATCCTTGCCCATCACCACATAAACCACCACTTTGCAAAGGCATATACAAACACGCCCACCGCCGCCATAAACAGCAGCGCCACCTGCCACGTCTTATCCGGCGGGCATACTTCCTCCGCCATCCGGCGCAGTCGGCGCTTGTAGCGGATCAGGTTGAGCCCCGTCCGGGGCACGTACTCGATCCCGTGATAAATGGCCGTCCCCGTCCATACCTTCAGCGCCGCCTGTCTGCGGTACGCCGCTTTGGTTCCCATCATGTCAGTGCCTCCTCGCAATTCGCAGCTGTCCGTCCGCCGTCCGTTCCATGCCCGGCGGCACTTCGTCCGCCCGGCGCTTCCTCCGCGTTGGCTTGGCCTTTGGGAACTGCTGCATCTTCTGTTCCTCCGCCCGCCGCTGCACCCAGCGCTCCAACCGGCTCTCCGTAGTGCGCAGCTTGGGCCGTTGGCCGCCCGGGCGCTTGCTCACGCTCAGGCATTCGATCTCCCCGTTCTTCATCAGGTCCTGCACGGCCCGTTCCGTCAGGCCCAGCAGCTCCGCAGCCTCAGCCGCCGTCAGCAGCCGCTCCATTTCGGCAGCTCCTTTCCATCAAAAAAGATCTCATCCCGCGTCACGCCGTAGTGCTCGCAAAAGGTTTCGATCTCTCTCAGCTTAAAGTCGTTCAGCCTGATCCGGCGGTAGAGCGTCGAATACGCCATTCCCAGCACCTCCGCCGCGTCCTCCATGGTCTCGCCCTTCAGAAATACCGCCGCCTTGAACCGCTCTTTGTTGAACATTCCGTCCGCCTCGCTTCTATTTTTGTCCCGCTCAGGGCTTTTTTTCTGGTGTAGTCCCTCTTAAAGCGCCGGTGACGTACCAGTTCTCCGTGCGCCAGAGGGCCGCCCGCCCCGAAAGATGGTGAAGGGGTAGGGTCGGGGTCATGCCCCTAGGAGGTGATGACACGTCCCATGCCTGAGACGTTACCCGGGTGTGTCCAGCCCGGGGTTGGTGGGGTCGGCTGGGTACGAGCCAGCAATCATCCAGCGCCATGGCCACTGGATCGGCCCCATGTGTGGCGGGAATCCCCGAACCCGCCGCGCCTTACTAGTCCGCCAGTACAGACTCTTTCAGGCTTCTCGCTCTGCCGCATACTGGTTGCCCAAGGAGAGGGATTACTGTTGCTTCTTGACCACACTGCCTTTCGGCTGGCGCTCCATGACTTATCCGCGGGGATCGAACCCGCACCATGCGATCAAGCCGCTTCGGCGCGTTACCGCCATCTTGTTGTTAACCCGGCGAAGACAGCCGGGGCTGGTGGGGCCTGCCGGACTTGCACCGGCACACACGCTTTTCGCCCCATGTGCCCGTCTGTCCGGGCCGCCAAGCGTCTTTCCGCTTTGCCACACACATTGGAGGTTCCCAATTCAATGGGACTGACAACCGGCGCGTTGACCAGACGCGCCGCTGGTGGGGCGGGCGGGCGTCGAACCCGCACCTGCACTCTTTAGCACAGCCGCGCGCATGTGAGTGCCGTTCTTTCCCTGATGAACTCCCTGCCCCGTATCGGCCCGCAGCGGGCTTCGGCCAGCGTCACGCGCTGGCCTTCTTCCCGTCCTCCGCCTTCGCCGTGGCCGCCGCGTGGGCGCACCACCCCAAAATAAACTGCTTCTCCGGCTCCTTCAGCCGCGCGATCTCCTGCAGGATGGCTTCCTTCTCTTTGGCTGTCATATTCTCACTTCCTTTCCTCGGTGCTATAATGTCCTCATCATCTTCAAAGGAGGTCTTCCCATGGTCTTAACTCCCCAGCAGTTCGATTCCCTTGCAGACGCCTTTCAGGCGTTTTATGACGCGCTCCCCACAGCCGATGTGTCCGACGTCAACGCCTTCCTGTCTCGTCTCGCCCTTCCCGGCTACCAACTATCCTCCGGCGAAATCCTGAATTGCCGCATGGCGTTGGAGTTCTACATTTCCCGCTATCCGCTCTCGGCGGATCCGCAAAGGGCGCTCCTGCCGCTCTTTTCCCTTGTCCCGCGCTTCTGAAGTTCGTCTCCATAAATCGGATCGCCAGCTCCTGCGCCTCTGTCATGCTGTCACCTCCGTTTCTTTTCGTGAACAGTATAATTCACGTAAAGAAAAATGTCAATACTTTTTCTTCACAAAAAGAACATTTTGTGCTATAATCATTTTCGAAAGGAGGTCAGCCCTTGAAAGACCGCATTCGAAAAATACTGGATGATAACCATATCACCCAAGCCGAGTTCGCCCGGCGCATCGGTATTCAGCCTTCCACCATCAATATGTGGCTAAAAGGCACCCGTGAGCCCACCGAAGCGCTCAAACGCAATATCTGCCGCGAATTCAACATCTGCCGGGAATGGTTGGAGTTCGGCACCGGGGAAATGCACCCGGAAGCCCCCGGCTGGGACGAACTGGTCTCCCGCGTCATGCGCGGCGAAAACGACTTCGCCCGCCAGACCATGGCCGCGTTCTGCGCCCTCAGCGACGAGCAGTGGCAGCAGCTCCGCGATATCCTCGACACCCTCAAAAAGGCGGGCCTCTGACGGCTCGCCTTTTCTCTTGCTTTTTTTCCTTTTTCGGTATACAATGTGTGTCAGTTCTGATACTTTCATCATAAAGGAGTGTTCCTCATGTGCTCCCCAAACGACCCTTCTTCTGAACTCGATCAGTGCAAACAGGAGCTTCAGTCCTGCAAGGAAGAACTGGAATATTACAAAACCAAGTCGGAAGAATACCATGGGCTTCTTCAAGTCTGCCGGGAAAAATATGAGAGCGCCCAAAAGCAGCCCGAGGCCGTCAGCGCTTCCCCGGAAAAATCGAGTGTCGAAAACGCGCCCAAAAAAGAAAAAAGGTTTTCCTTTGCTGGATTCATGGGCGGCGTCAAACTCGTTCTCATGTGGCTGTTCAATGCTTTCCTGTATTTCGTCCCTCTTTATGTTCTTCCCAGCATCCGCTGGATCCAGATCGTCTATACATTCCTTTATGTGCTCAATAATAAAGATCTTTCCGGCCTTGCTTGCACCGCCGCCTATATCTACGCCCTCGTAAAGGTCCTTCAGCGTCCCTTTCCCACCAGAGGGCAGCTCATCATCATTCCCTGCTTTTTGTTTCTCCTGATTCGCTACATCATCCGCTACCGTCAGGCAAGTAAACGTTTCTAAAAAGGAGCCGGTTTCCCGGCCCCTTCTTTTTATTTCCCCGTTTCAAAGATATCCTTTACGATCCTGTACACATATTCAATCAGCCGCTCGTCACCGATCTTTTCCAGCATCCTCATGATTCTTTCTCTGTATTCCATTTCGCTTCTCCATTTCTTTGTGGTACCACATCCGGGTCAGCTTGTACAGGCTCTTCAAGTTCCTTTGCGCACGCATGGCCTTCACCATGCGGATAATTTCTTCCCGGTATTCCATTTTTCCCTCTGCCTCCCTTGCGTCTGTTTCATTTTTGATATACAATTTTCTCCGTGTCACAGGCATATCATATTCGGCCCTGTTTCCGCAATCCGCAGAACCCAAACCATTGTTTGGAAAACGGGCTTTTCGTCATTCCTCGCCAAATTTCATTTGTCGTTTTCCAATTTCAGATTTCCGCAATGCCTTATATTTCAACGCTTTTCACGCATTTTCTTTCCCGTATTCAAAGGAGGTTTTTCCAATGCCCCGTCAAACCCTCAAGCAGCGCCCGGACGGACGCTTCCGCTGCAAATACAAGGGCCTTGAGTTCTACGGTTCCACCCAGTCCGAGGCCCTTGCCGCCCGGGAAGCCTACAAGCGGCAGGAGGAATCAGGTCTCCGGCGCGAGGCCGCAGGCGTCACCGTCCAGCAGTATGTCTCCCGCTGGCTCCCGGCCTACAAAAAGGACGTGAACCGCAAGTCCTACAATCAATACGCTTTCATGCTGGAGTCCTTCTGTTCCTTCGTCGGCGGCGATACGCCCCTGCAGCAGATCACCAAAACCAATATCGTGGAGTATTATAATACGTTGGCCGACTATAGCCATTCCCATATCACCAAGATCAAGACCCTGCTTCGTTCCATGTTTCTGGATGCTGTTGATGACGGCCTGATCCGTTCCAGCCCCGCCCGCGAGGCAAAGCCTCCCCGCGGTTCCTCCGGCACCCACCGGGCGCTGGAGCAGTGGGAGCGCGATTTGGTCTATGAGCTGCGCGATCATCGTTTCGGCACCGCCGCCATGCTCATGCTTTACGCGGGCTTGCGCGTCGGCGAAGTGCTGGCCTTTGATATCGACCGAGACGTCGATTTTGATTCCGGCCTGATCTACGTCCGGGAAGCCGTCACCTTCACCGAAAGCTGTCGCGGCTCTCTCAAGCCGCCCAAAACCGAATCCGGCGTTCGTTCTCTGCCGCTTTTTACGCCCCTGCGCGTCCTCCTCACCGGCAAACACGGCCTTGCCTTCCAGCCCCTAAACGGCCACACGACCCTGTCCGCCTTAAAAGCTGCCTGGAACAGCTATCTCACCGATATGGAAACTAGGCTCAACGGCTGTCAGAAGCACTGGTACGGCAAAACCAAAGCGCAGCAGCAGCTTCTTGCGGAAGGCAAACTGCCCCCATGGCGCAGTGTCACCATCCGTACCCACGACTTCCGCCATTCCTTCTGCACCATGTGTCGCGACGCAGACGTTCCCATGGAAGTCCTTGTTAAATGGATGGGTCACAAGGACGATACCATGATCCGCAAAATTTACGACCACGTTTCCGACTACCGGGAGCAGAAGGCCTTGCAAAACCTCGAATCCGAAATCGGCCATTATTTATACTCAAGGGGTCAAAACGGGGGTCAAAACGAATAATCATCTCCAAAAAATCAAGCAATATAACAATTTTATAACATAAAGCAGTTTGCCCCGACTACAACCACCTATGCTTCAAATCAAGACTTCCATCATCACTAAAACCCGCAAACCACAACGGTTTGCGGGTTTTCTTTATCCATTTTTCCTTTCCCAATATCTCCCATTTTCCCCCGTTTGACCCCCGTTTCTGCACCATTTGGGGGTCAAAACGGGGGTCAGAATTTTGGGGTCAGCGGCTGCGCATTTCGTCCATCATGCGCTGGATCATTTCCCGTTCGCTCTGATGGGTCGCCCGCTGCTTCAGCCGCTCCAGCTCCTCCATCATGTCCTCGCCGCTCCGGCTGTAGCCGTCGCGCCCGGAGTAGCCTCCGCCCTGGCTGCCGCCCTGTCCGTCCCGGCTGTAGTGTCCCTGCACGTAGTGTTCGCCCCGGCCAACGTAGCTGTTGCCGCCGTCGTTGTAGCGTCCATAAGTCCCGCGGGCTTCCCAGCCGCCCGCGCGGCTGTACCCGCCGTCTTCTTCCAGCATCACGATCTTGTCAATGTTCTTGATCGTGTCCGTCAGCTTGTGGGCCAGATCCAGATCGCCCATGGACAGGTTCTCCTTCTCCGCCAGTTCTTCCAGCTCCCGGCAGAGCATTTCCTTCAAATTATGCAGCGCTTTCATGTTCGCTTCTCCTTTCCTTACGCTTCGCGGGTGACGATGAGGTTCGCGTTCTGTACCTCAATGCTCACGCCGCTGGTGTTCTCCACGGCCACCGTCACGCAGCAGCCCGCCGGTACGTCGATAAACGTATCCACGCAGACGTTGAAAAACTGCTCGACTGCCGCAGGGGTCACAATGGCCTTGCTGGCCGGGAGCGGTTCCCCGGCAATGGCAATCGCGACGGAGATCGGCCCAGCCGTACCGCCAGCCGGAAGGGCAATGTTGCCGCCGAAGGTCACGCGGAATCGCGCCTTGCACTGGTTCGTCAGTCCCCGAAGGGTCACAATGCCGCTGCCTTCCCGGTGTACGATGCACCGGGAGGGGCACACCGGCGTTTCCGTCAGGATCACGTTCTGATCGCTGGCCACCGTTTGGAGGGCCGCATTGGTAAATTCTGCCATATTCATTCTCCTTTCAACAAAAGCGGCGAGGGATATTTCCCCCGCCGCAGATCGTCAGCACCGGCTTTGGCCGGTCATCCCGTCAGGGCGGGAAGCTGTGTCATGCACTTGTCAGCCGTTGCAAAGCTGCGGGCCGCAGCAGTACGGATTGGGCACCGTGTAGGCCGGGATGGGGCCGGGCCGCAGGGTCTGCACCAGATACTGGTTCTGCGCCGCCTGGCTGGCCGCCAGCTGCGCCGCAAATAGCTGCTGATTCTGGGCCGCGATCTTCTCATCCTTGGCCTCGATCCGCTGCGCGGTCAAAGCGTCAAGGATGGCGCGGGCGTTGCAGTTCTGGTTCTCAATGATGTCCCTGGTGCCGTTCTGGATGGTGTTGCGCGTTTCGCACGCCTGCGTAGCCAGGTTGTAGTTCACGCCCTGGATGGCAGTCTGCGTCTTGCAGCAGCAGTCCGCCGCCTGCATGGCCATGTTGTTCAGCTGCTGCATCAGCGCGGCCTGCTGGTTGGAGCGGGAAAGCTCCGCCTGCCCAAAGCCGTTGGCCATCTGCATCTGCACGCCGTTCACCAGCTGCGCCTGGGCGTAAAAGCCGTCGCACAGCCCGTTGTTCACGCCGTCGATCTTGCGTTCGATGTTCGCAAAATCACTGGTCAGCACGTAGCCGTCCATGGCCGTACCCTGACCGCCGCGAGCGTTTCCGCCCCAGCCGCCGCCCCAGCCGCAGAACACAAACAGGAACAGGATGATGATCCACCATGCGCCGTTTCCGCCGAACATGCCGTCGCCGTTGTTATTCCTCCCCGTGACCGCCGCAAGGTCGGCAGGGGACATGCCGTTTTCCATCATGTTTCTTTTCTCCCTTCTTTTATATGCTTCATCGTGGCCACGATTACCGCCTTATTGTCCGCCCAGCAGGTTTTGGAACATCTGCGCCGCCTGCTGCAGCTGGTCATATTGTTGCTGGCTCATTTTCCCGGTACGCAGCAGCTTTTCCACTTCCGCTTTCGGGTCGCCGGTGAATTTTGCCTGAAATTCCTTGAATTTCTGGATCATGCTCTGGAACGCGCCCATGGGGCCGGGAAGCGGCATTCCCACAGTTCCGCCCAGTTCCTCAAACAGTGGGTTCATCTGTCGCCGCCTCCTTCTTCGCCCGCGCCGGGCGCTTCACCAGCTCTTCCACCCGGTTCTGCAGGGCTTCAAAGTCCTTCCGGGTGACGTACTCCTCCGTCGGCTTACCCTGCGTTACAGACACTTTTCTTTCTTCGTAATCGAATGTACGAGCGGACGGCATTCCGGCCATGTCGCAGCTTTTGATGTAAAACACGGGATTTTCGCTGTCCATCAGAATGACGGTCTGCCCGTTTGCCACCGGGTAGCTTTTCATCCCGGCTTCGCCCTGCACCCAGACCAGCCCGCCGCCGCTCTGCTGCTGCCCCTGCTGCTGCATCTGCATGGGCTGATTCTGTCCCATCCGCATCTGCGCCAGCTGATCCGGCGCGGCTCCGTAATATCCGCCGCCAAAGCCCGGCTGCTGATACCCATATCCAAACATGGCTCAGTCCTCCTTCTGCCAGTAGTACACCGGCGTTTCCTGTCCGCTGTCCCAGCTGTCCCACCAGTCTCCATCCACCGCGCATACCACATGGCCGCTGATGGCCAGCACGTACACCCCGGACGGATGTTCCCGGCAGAACGTCTCCACCGTGTAGCAGTCCGGGCAGGTGTCCGGCAGCATGTGCCGCCGGAAGCCCTGCCTTCTGAGGTACGCCCCCCACACCTGATTGGCGCTGGGCATATCGCAAAGCTCATACCCGGCTGCGCAGATCCCCGCGTAGGTCTCCTCCCACGTCTTTCCCGTGGCCCGGCTGACGGCTCGTATCACGCAGTCGCCCACTCGTTTTCCCCGCGGGTTTCGGTTATACTCCCGGTACATGCTCCGCTCCCTCCTGCCCTCATCATGCCAGCAACGGCCCCGTTTTTCGAGGAAAGCCCGGCGCATCTTTCCGGCATATTCCCGGCAAAAAAGGCGCAAAAAAAGAGCCGCCCGAAGGCGGCCCCTCTATAAATGCCGTTCGATGGTATTTCGCCATCGTCTGACGATGTTCTGCACAGTTTTCCGGCTAATATCGAGTTCCTCGGCAATGGCTTCGTAGGGGATGCCGTCGAGGTACTTACGTTTTAGCGCGATCCTGTCTCTTTCGTTCAGGACCCATTCTTCTATCACGTACTCGTATTCCTGCCGCCTGTGCTCCATGGGTTAGCCCTCCGCGACCTCGGCAGGGCCCGCAGCGGAGGCTTCCTCAGGCGGTTTCGTTTTTTCCCCGGAGGCGAGCTGCTTCAAATCGAGCTGCTTCCACGCGGCTTTCAGCGCGTCCAGCACGACCTCCGACTCGATGTTAAATCCCATATCTTTCATTCTGTTTAACGCATATGCCCATTTGTCTTCCCCGAGATAACGGCCCAGCATGGCTTCCGCGGCTTCCACGGCGATCTTCGCCGCGTCAATCATATCCCGCTTTTCCAGCCATGGGCGCACGTAGCGCGTCCATACCCGCGCCAGCAGGGCGGACATAGCCGCCGCCAGCGCGCCGATGATGGAGACGACCACCTGTGTCCAGTCCACCTGTTTCAGGATGCTTTCCTCCGCCAGCGCCCATACGGGCGTGAGCAGGAGCACCAGTGCCAGCATCCACACCATGATCTTCCTCATTTCTTTTGCTCCTCGCTTTCCAATTTATTGATCCTCGTTTCGTGCGCGTCGATCCTGTGGTGGGCGGATTTCGCGCTTTCCTCCACCTTCCCCACCCGGACGGAGAGATTGACGATATCGTTGCGCATGGCGCGCTGCTCCACGCGGATGTCGTCCACTCCATTAGCGATACCCCGGAGGGTGCTCTTGACCTCGCCCTGCTCGGACGCTCCGCCCCTCGTGTCCCGGCGGCCTGTGAGGATCAGCATCAGCAGGGCGACGATCATAGCCGCAAAGGAGATGATTTCGCTGGTAGTCATTTCGTTTTCACCTCCTTTCTGGCACTAAGTTTCACATTTTCTTTATTTAATGGCACTAAGTCTCGCATTTTCACGATTTAATGGCATTAAATTTCGCATTTTCTTGATTTAATGGCACAAAGTTTCATCCTTTTACCAAAAATCCCGACATCATCCAGCCCGTCCGCCGAACGCCGTCGGTGCATAACGCCGTGATCTGTGACCATTCTTCGCCATGCTGGCGGATGGTAACAGGTGTGTTGTTCCGCACCATCCAGTACAGGTTCTCGCCCTGACTGGGCTTGTTCCGCAGCTTCACGGGCAGACCGTTTTCCGCGTACACGGTGGCCTCCGTCATGGGGCCTAATGGTTCCACCGGCTCGGGATCGCTCTTCGCCTCCCACGGACTGGCCCAGTGCGTCCACGGGTAGTCCCTGACCGGCTGATGCACCACGCCGTAGGCCGTGCCCCTGGCATGGACGCAGGTGCCGTCCCCCAGCGCGAGGCCGGTGTGCTGCATGATGGAGCCTTTCTGCCGGTAGAGGTACACCACTTCGCCGTCCGGCAGGCTGTCGATGGTTCCTTTCCGCTTCCACGGGCCTTTCCGCCACTGGCTGGTGGCCCCGCTGGGCAGCTCCACCCCCGCCGCCTTGGCGGCAAAGCGGGTCAGCTGTGCGCAGTCCCACACGGGCCGCCCGTCCCACTTGGCCCCGGTGACGAGGATGTTCTGCGCCTGATCGGGGTACTGCTGGGCCTGTTGGCGGCGGAATGCCGCCGAACATGTCTGGCCCTTGGCCCCGTAGATATACCCCTGTCCGATCTTCGACCGGGCGAAGGCGGCAGATTGTGAGCCTGGCATGGTCATTCCTCCTCTCCGCTGATTCCCAGCAGCTTTAGCGCCGCCGCCATGTCGGCGACGGTTTCCCGGTCGTTCTTCGGCGGCTGGAACATTTCCGCACACTCCTTTTCCAGCGTGGCGATCTCCTCCACCGTCATTTCCACGTTCTGGGCTTCCAGCCTGTCGCCGACCCTGACCAAGATGTTTTTCTTCATGCCCTCACCCCATAAATGGATATTTTCGCGCCCGCCGGAATTACCCCATCCGTCGTGTAAAGGAAGATATCCGTGACCCGCGAGCCGAAGCGCACAGTATTGCTGGGAATCAATCGCACGTCCTCCGAATAAGCGGTGTTTGTGCTGTTTACTGTCCCGTAATAGATGGATTCAAAGGATTTGTCTACACGCTCGCGGAAAGCGAATACCGCATAGCCCGTTGATCTGTCCGAGATCGTCCCCTGCGAAGCATAGAGCCATTGATCGAACGGCTTCTGCGCGTTCAGCCGCAGCCAACCCCACGCGGGCTGTCTGTTTTCCAGACTGGCTGTGTCGATAACGACGATGACCGACCGCAGGTTATAGGGCGTTCCATCCGGGAAGGTGCTTCGGCTGACGTTTCGCACGTCCTCGCTGAGCGTGATCTCCTCGATCAGCTCAAATTCGCGTGGCGCTATCGGCGTATACCCCAGCGCGGTTCTGATGCTTTCAGCGGTCACTTCCGCGTCTTTGCCGGGGTCGCCCTTGGGGCCGACAAACGCCCCGGCCTCCAACTTCTGGCGGATGTCGTCCGCCACCTGTTGAGCGTCTTTAATGGCGTTCTCCACCGCCGCCAGCTTGGCCACGGCATCGTCCACCCAACTTTTCAGGGGTTCCGGGGCTTCGCCCTCGCCCCGGATGGAATGGCCGACCCGCGTCACGGCCACGGCGCTTTTCAGCACTTCGCCGCCCGGCCCGGTCACGGTCAGCTGGGCTCGGCCCGTCCCCTCGGCGGCGGTGTCTGCGTCCGATACGTCCCAGATCAGCTTCCCTCCATCCATGACGGTGCTGGCCGGGTACTTCGCCCCAACCGGGCTTTCCACCGTCAGATGGGCACTGGCGCTGGGTTCCTGCGTCAGGATGGCGCTCAGGTCGATCTCCACCCGCACGGCGGCGTTTTCGTCCACCCGGCCCAGATTCAGCGCGGCCCGGCCAAACTCGTCCGCCGTCAGGGACGTTGTCAAGCGTCTCATAGCTCGCTCCTTCCCGCCGCCAGCAGCGCGGCCACCACAAAGCCGATCAGGCCGCCACTTCCTTCCACAGGCTTTCCGTTCCGGCTGCGCCCGGCTCCCAAACGTTATTGTCCACAAGGCTTTCCCACGTTTTACCGTTGTGCGTCACTTTGTCGCCCTTGGCATATGGGTTGGTGCTGTCCGGCTGAACCCACGGCAGGATTTCGCCGGTCTCGCTGGTCAGCACCTTGGCCCACAGGGAAGGAGCATCGGCAGGATTCCACGTTTCCTGCGCCGTGTGAGGCTGCAAGCAGCGGTACAGATTGCCAGCGTACCGCACGCGGTCGCCCACGGCGTAGGTCTTCGTAGCGTCCCACAGGGGATACATGGCGGTCACCTGCAAGGCCTGTTCGTCCGTCAGCATGGCCCCGGCCTTGTCCATCGTCGCCCGGACGATCTTTGCAGCCTCGTAAAATTTCCCCATTTATTCCGCCTCCTGTTCCGTTTCTACGCCTAGCAGCTCAAGCGCCGCTTGCATGTCCTCCGCGTCCTTCTGGGCCTGTTCGAGGGCTGTCAGCACGCGCTCCCCGGCCCGGTAGAATTGTTCGCCGTCGTAGGTGTCGCCGATGGCCACGGGGATTTCACCGCAGGGAACCGCCCCCTCAAATTCCGCCGCGCTGGGCGGGTACAGCACCATCACGTTCGTTACCACGCCGTTTTCCACCAGCGCGTAAAACGTCTCGTACATGCTTCTTCCTCCTTATCTGTGATTCCGAATAACGGCAATACCGCTTCCGCCCTTGCCGACGTTCGTCAGGTTGTAGTACATGCCGCCGCCCCCGCCGCCGGTGTTGGCCTCGCCGCTGGTGGGCTGGGTTCCATTCCACGCGCCATTTCCGCCACCGCCAGCGCCGCCATGGGCCTGTGCGGAACCGTTGCCGCCAGCTCCGCCGCCGCCCGCGTACAGCGTGCCGGTGGGTTCACCAAACTCCCGCGTGGTCGTCCCCTGTCCTTTGCCGGGGGAACCCCAATGATCAATGCCGATGTTGGCGGCGTCCTGCGGATCACCATTTCCACCGTTGGAGCCGCCGTTGTTCACCTGAGTATTGCCGTATGCGCCGCCGCCGCTGCCGCCGCCCAGCTTCGTGCCGCCGTTCGCCGTCACGCCAAGGGCGCTGGTGCTTCCGCCAGACGCAAAGGCGCTCTGCCCGCCCGCGCCGATCACGATGCTGTAAGCGGTATTCGCTGTCACCTGAATACTTTTCTGGGTTGTGGTGTAGCCGCCGCTGCCCGCCTTGCCGTAGCCGTTGTTCGCGTCCCAGCCGCCGCTGCCGCCAGCGCTACCGCCGCCCACGCAGAACACGTCCAGCTTGCCGTCCCACTTGCCCAGATTGGTAAACTTCAACGTGCCGCTGCTCTTGAACTTGATGCGCCAGTTGCCGCTTCCGTCGTCAATCTTCTCGCTGGTGCCGCTGTAGGTGTATGTCATGTTGGGGTTCTTTACCGTCAGCGTGGCCACCCGGCTGGTCACTTCCCCGG
>ERZ1034984.538-NODE-538-length-41608-cov-7.186629_pt1 | contig 41608 bp, 37 predicted proteins | sample MGYA00520589_ERZ1034984 | MGnify/ENA primary metagenome ERZ1034984 (study PRJEB33766, sample SAMN09781790) | gut metagenome | biome: gut microbiome | host: Homo sapiens | place: Madagascar | study: EMG produced TPA metagenomics assembly of the PRJNA485056 data set...
TCTGTTCGGCAAATTTCGTATTGAAGGTGTCGGTGGCAAGATTGAATTCGCCCATGGCCGAGGTCGTGCCATCGGTGCGGGTGAAGCTGCCTTCGCGGGTGAGCTGGTTGCCGTTGGCAAGATTCTGGTTCTTGAGGGTGTTGGCCAGATTCAGGCTGAGGATGCCCGCATCGGCGAGGGAAATCAGTTCGCCGGCGCCCGTCGCCCCGTTCTGGTCGGCATCGCGCCAAAGTTTGAGTTCGGCAAAGGCCGGGTCGGAGGCGTCGATCACGCCGTCGCCGTTTGAATCGAGGGCGCCGGTGTCGATGGCGCCGTTGCCGTTGCGGTCCCAGACCAGCAGGGCGTCGTTCGCGCCGGCCCAGCCGGTCTGGGTCAATACCCCGTCGCCGTCGTGATCGAAATAGACGTTGCCGGCCAGGCCGACAGTCTCCAAACCATCGCCGTCCAAGTCGAGGATGATGGGGTCGCGGGGCCAGGTCCAGCTTTTGGCGCGGTTGAACTCGGCTGCATGCGCATTATCCGAAGTAAACTTCAACAGCTGAATTACGCCTACAGCACGCGCTACGTAAAAGAGATATTGTCCGGCTCGCCCGAGCGGAGTAAATTGAACCGCAAGGGCTGCGGCCATTGAAACAAGGTTCCCGGCAAGATTTAGAACATCGTTTTGATCGATTGGTCTTTCATTTTGCAGGTCTGCCTCTATTTTCCCTAGCGTCAAAAGGCCAGCCCCTGCATTGGCAATGATAACCGCATCAGGGGAACCCACAAGCTGAGTCAGCGTTGCTGTCAACTGGCCAATATTGATGACGGCTTCTGCGCCATTGCCAGAGTTGATGGTGGACTGAAAGCCAGTAATGGCTTGGGCTACGGCCATCCCAAGATCTGTAGTAGGATTTCCCATGTTATTTACCCAGTAGATCGATTAAAAGAAGGGTTATGATGGCTCCAATGCAAACCGCCGCTGCCCAGCGTGTGAAAAATGCCGTCAACCAAAGGACTCGCTCAACCCCTGTTAAATGCTGGTTGTTTAGCGTGTTATCGCTTATTGCGAATATGTCCAGAGAACGGCCATTTACACGCCTCGATATGTAAAGCGACGCTATGGAAAGGCAATAGAGAATTATTGACACCTTACCAAGCAAAATCAGCAAATCGACTATGCTCATATCTCATATCTCCTTCTTCACGACGCTCATCTGCACGGCATGGTTTCCCGTATTCACCACCTCATCCACCTGCAGTCCCTTGGGGATCTGGTGCGTGATGAAGATCATCGTCACCTTGCCCCTGACGATTGATGGTCAGCGCGAAATGTCCGACAGTCATGCAGCCAGCCTCCACGATGGATCGTTAGCACCCGAGCCGCCGCCTCCCGAACCGGCCGAGATGGCCAAGCCCCAGTTCGCCCCGGCGGTCTGGCTCTTCTGCTCGGGCAGGTTGAAGAAGTACTGGCCGTTGAAGGCTTCGAGCACGTGCAGCTTGCGGCTCCAGTCACTGATCAGGTTGCGGTAGCGTTCGGAGAGGTACAGGCCGCCTGCGTCGGACATCAGTCCTGCACTGCCGCTCACGCTGCCGGAGGAGATCGCCGCGAAGGCCACGGTGTCGATGCTGCTTGAGCGGCGCTCGTTGCCGAAGGCTTCATAGACGATGCGGTATTTGCCAGAGGCCCGCTCTTCCAGGCTCTTGGCCATGCCGGAGGTGTCGGCCCAGGCGGTGATGAGTTGATCGAGCAGGGCTTTTTGTTCGGCGCGCGTGCCCGCGTTCTGAAACTGGGCGAGAACACCGGCGAGGCTGCTGGATTGGGCGGCGGCCTGCTGCAATTCGCGCACGTTGCCGGCGCCGCCCATGGTGGGCAGGGTTTTGAGGGGCTCGGGGACTTCGACCGGTTCGGCGAAGCGGGTGTTGAACGTGTCGGTGGCGAGGCGGAATTCGCCCATGGCGGACGTTGAGCCGTCGGCGCGGGTGAAGCTGCCTTCGCGGGTGAGCTGGTTGCCGTTGGCGAGGTTCTGGTTCTTGAGGGTGTGGGCGAGGTTGAGGCTGACGATGCCGGCGTCGGCCAGGGTGATGAGTTCGCCGGCACCGGTCTGACCGTCTTGGGAGGTATCACGCCAGAGCTTGAGTTCATGAAAGGCGGGGTCACTGGCGTCGATCACGCCATCGCCGTTGGCATCCAGGGCGGCCAGGGCGGCAAAGCCGTTGGGAGCGAGCGTGCCGTCGGGCAACGGGGTGAAGTCACCGAAGAGCTCCGCACCGGTGTCGATGGTGCCGTTTCCGTTTCTGTCCCAGACCAGCAGGGCGTCGTTCGCGCCGGCCCAGCCGGTCTTGGTGAGCACGCCGTCGCCGTCGTGGTCGAAATAGACGTTGCCGGCCAGGCCGATAGTCTCCAAACCATCGCCGTCCAAGTCGAGGATGATGGGGTCGCGGGGCCAGGTCCAGCTTTTGGCGCGGTCCCACCAGTCTTTGATGTTCTTTCCGAAGTCGCTGAGGTTCTTCCTCAAATCAAGCAATCCATCAAGGATGTCCTTTTCGAGTTGGTCCAAGAATTTGTCCCAACCAACTTTCTCAGACACCCACTCTCGAAAATCCTTCAGAAAATCGCGGCCTGTATCTGCTGCTGGTACGTTTCCTCCCGGGAGATCAAAATCTGATCCAGGCGACCAATAATCGCTGGGACCATCCATTTGCGGCGTTGGCAGCCCAGCTTCGCGTAATGCTTCATCAACTACTGCATTCGAATTACTGTCCTCGAACTCGTAATCTATTTTGCTATCACCTATTTCCTTCATCCGATCCTTGATCTTCTCCCATTGCGGCGATAAATCATCACCTTCTATTATCGTTTCACGAGGGTGGGGCGTGGCATTGGGATCGCCACCGCGAGCGTTATCCCAATCGGGTGTTCCTTGCTTTTATTCCCCGTATTCCGTCTTGATATTTCCAAACGGGAATGGTGCTGGTGACGTTTCCGTTCTGCTTTCGGGGCCGCCTCTCGCGTAGAATTGCTCGCCGTTGCTGTTTGTGTACAGGATGTACTTGTGGTAGATGCCCGCAAATCCAACGACAGCTGCCGGCGTGTAGCCAACCTCAATTTTTTCCTTCATTATCGCCCCCTGCTTTCAAAGAAAACTAGCCGAGCGATTCACGCTTATGCGACTGATACGACCAGTGTTATCTGGAATAGTGATGCGAATTGCGAAAAATTCTTCAACCACTAAGCGAGATCGCCATGTTCGAACGGCGATTACTTCAGAGACCCCTGGCGGATACTGTCTTTGGAGATTTCGGCGTGTCGCCTCATCCATGTATGGCCTAAGCTCACCACTAGGCCATTTTCGTGCCCCCTCATGCCGATATTCGGAAATGTCGAACCCGTTTTTCTTCATTTCGTGCAAGAGTACAAAGGCATCTTCCTTGGCCATGCCGGTCGGGAAATATTTATGCGCCGCTTCAACCATGGCCGCATCCCGTCCCTCCTGATCAAGCCCCGCCTTATCAGCCTCGGTGAACGCGAGCTCTACGTCCGAGAGCATTTTGTCGATCCACGTTTTGTCTTCCACTTTGCACCCCGCAATAAAAAAAACGGTCAATGCCATCAGCAAAGATGACCAGAACCGGCTGCTTACTTGTGCCGACCAGAAATTCATACATCCTCCTCCACCAAACTCATCTGCATGGCATGCTGCCCCATATTCACCACCTCATCCACTTGCAAGCCCTTGGGCACTTGGTGCGTGATAAAAATCATCGTCACCTTGCCTTTGAGCCGGTTGATGGTTTGCGCAAAATGCTCGGCGGTCTGTTGATCCAGGTTCGAAATCGCCTCGTCGAAAATCAGCACCTTGGGACGCTTGAGCAGCGCGCGGGCAATGGCAATGCGCTGGCGCTGCCCGCCCGATAGCCCGGTGCCGCGCTCGCCGATCTCGGTCTGGTAGCCCTGCGGCAGCTTCTCGATCACCTCGTGGATTTCCGCCGCCTTGCAGGCTGCGATCACGTCCTCGAAGCTGGCGTGCGGGTGCGCCATGGCCAGGTTGTCGTAGACCGTGCCGGAGAACAGCACCGTTTCTTGCGGCACCACGCCGAAGGTGGCGCGCAGTTCGTTGGCCGCCAGTTGCCGGATGTCTCGCCCGTCGAGCAGGATTTGCCCTTCCTGTGGCCAGTAAAAGCCCTGCATCAGCTTGGCCAGCGTGCTCTTGCCGCAGCCACTGGGGCCCATCAGCACCGTGAACTTGCCGGTGGGGATGGCCAGACTCAGGTTCCGGTAGAGCCAGGGGTGCTGCTCGGAGTAGCGGAAGCCCACGTCCCGGATGTCGATGCGGCCTTCGCCACCCGCAGCGCGTTGCGGGGTGAGCGTAAAGGGCTCTTGCGGCATGTCCAGGATGTCGCCCAGGCGCTTGACGGAAATGCTGGCCTGCTGGAATTCCTGCCACAGCCCGACCAGGCGCAGCAGCGGCTGGCTCATGCGGCTGGCGAACATCTGGAAGGCCACCAGCATGCCCACCGTCATCCCCGCTTCGGGCTGCATCACGAGCCACGCCCCCACGATGAGGATGGACAGCGTCATCACCTGCTCCAGCCCGTTGGCGACGACGTTGTAGGTGTTGCCGACCTGCTTGGTGGCGAAGCCCGCCGAGAGGTACTGGGCCAGATAGGTGCCGTAGCGTTTGCCTACGTCCGGCTCCAGTTGCAGGGATTTCACCGTGGCCATGCCCGCCAGGTATTCGGTGAGAAAGGCTTGATTCCTTGCGCCGAGCAGGAACTGCTTGTCCAGCCGCTCGCGAAAGATCGGCACCATGATGAGGCTGGCGATGACGATCAGCGTCAAGATGCCCAGCGCGATCAGCGTGAGCTGCCAGCTGTAGGAGAACATCACCGCCAGGAAGATGAGCAGGAAGGGCAGATCGAGTACCAGGCTCACCGCCGCGCCGCAAATGAACTCGCGCAGCTGCTCCACGCCGTGCAGACGCGCCACCAGGGTGCCGGTGGGCCGCGCCTCGAAGTACGGCAGCGGTAGGTGCAGCAGGTGCTTCAACACCTTCTCGCCCAGCACGGCGTCGATGCGGCTGCCGGTGTGCAGCACCAGATACTGGCGCAGCCAAGTCATGCCGCTGGTGAAGAACATGAACACCACCAGCGCCACGCCCAGCACGATGAGGGTGCTCTCGGAGTGATGGGCGATGACCTTGTCGATGATGACCTGGGTGAAGAGCGGTGTGGCCAGGCCGACCAACTGGATGGCGAGGCTGGCGAGCAGTACATCCCGCCAGATGCGCTTGTGGCGCAGCAGTTCGGGCACGAACCAGGAGAAGCCGAAGGGCTTTTTCTGGGTTTCGGGCGATGCGGTTTTGCTGACCGATTCGGAAACGGGTGGCTCGGCCTGGGCCACCAGCAGCAGTACCGGTGCCGCTTGGGCGCGGGCGGCGTCGAGCGCCACGGTCTCCGGGGCCGACTGGCCGGGTTTGACCCAAGCCAGGGTGTCGTCACCGTGCTGGACGATCAGCGCCGGGGTGAGCGGGATGCGGGAGGGTGGCGGGGGTGACGCGGCATTTGTATCTTCGCCAGAGCCTGCCTGCGTAGCTTCAGCCGCGGGCGTAGGCAACAGCGCCACGGCGGGCAGCGGCAAGGCCGACAGCCCTGATGACTGGCCATCAGGCCAATGCGCCAACCCGGCCTTGAGGCCGAGGGCGTCCAAGGCCTCGATCAGCGTGGGCAGATCGATAGGCGGCGGAAAACGCTTGATCACCAGCTCCGTATCGAAGGGCTGGCGATAGAAACCGGCCAGGCTCGCCAGGAGCCACAGCGCGGCTTGGGTGTCTACGTGTGTTTCCGCATCAGCAGTCGTATCCTGATGCACTCCCTGCATGCTTTGTCCATCTTGTTTGTTATTCTGACGAAATACAGGTTGTGCGAGTGTAATGAGGGGGCTGTCAATAGCAAGATGGCATGTTGTCGCAGGATTTTTGCAAACGTGTTGCAGCCGGCCGACATCCCATCACCCGCTCATCCCCTCACAAACACGCAGAAACGCGCTTATGCTCGGAGAACGGGTTTGGTTTCGGTCGCGACTGCACCACCAAGCACCTGAAAAGGCCTAATGTTTTAAGGCATTAGGCCTTTTTTCTTTTTGGGTGCAAGAAAGTACATGTTTTTTGCAGCACCGCCAGACGCAATGGGCAGGCAGCGCCGTAACATGCAGGATGATTGAGGGCGCCAGCAACTTCGATAGGGCATAACCAAGTGGGTGCAATGAACTACACACGCATGCTTGAGCAGCTGCAGACAGCCGTTCCCAGCCTGTCTGCGCTGTATGTGTTTGGCGCTCAGGCCACGGGCGATGCAGGCCCAGACAGCGACTTGGACCTGGCCGTTCTGGCGGATGAGGCGCTGGGCCCTGAAAAGCTGTGGGCTGCTGAGCAGCGAGCTGGCCGCCACGGCGCGCTGCCATGTGGATTTGCTGGACTTGCGTGCCTCGTCTACCGTGATGCAATACCGCATCATCACCACAGGGCAGCGCCTGTGGGCCAGAGACAGCCAGGCTGCCTTGTACGAGAGTTTTATCCTGAGCCAGAAAACTGCCCTGGATGAAGCCAGGGCAGGGCTGCTGCAAGACATTCAAAAAACACTACCAAGCGCTGCAGCTGCCCATTGTGGAGGCTGTGATTACCAAGCATCTGGGGGATTTCACGGCGTACAGCAAGACGCTGCTGCTTAAAAACGCTACTTTGCCGCAGCAGTAAATTTTGGATCTACAGAGGTAGGACACCAAAGAGTGTTGAGATGGCTTTAGAAGCTGCTAGCTTGGCAAATAGGGCCTACCTAGAATGCGCTTTGTTACAGGCATGGCGTGCATATGAAGCGGATAGTGATTGTCCGTTTAATGTTTTCATCGATGGCCTTCGCTCAGAGCGATGTCGTTCGAGGCGCAGGCAGATTGGCAGGTCAATTTGGCGTGGGCATCACTGACACTATTCGTGACAATCAGCCTCATTGGGAAACCATACCAGCCAAGTCAAAAGCTGAGTGCCTGAAGGAGTCCAATGGCGTATTGAACAATCAATTTGTTCGCTGCAGAAACGGTCGCCAAGAGTATGTGCAGTACAACAGCAAGAACGAGCGCATGGTGCTGAGAGAGCGGCCTATCCCGATGAATTGATGGTTCCGAACTGTTGACAGCAGATCTTCCAGATTTTTGGGTGTGCCCCCAGGTCGCTTTGGCAATCGGCTTGCCGAGCGCTTAGGACGATGCTTGCATGGGGCAGCTCAAGATTGGAGTCATTTTTATGTTTGGCTGGTTTTGCAAGCTATTCGTGACGTCAATGCGCGCAGCGCCGCGCTGGAAATATTGGAGCAGCAGGCGCAGGCTGCAAAGGAGCAGCTCAACGCATCTCTTCTGCTTGCCTATACCTCTTCAGGCCCTGAGACGAAAGTCGCATACCTGGAGCTTGCGAAATCCAGCTTTGCCACGCTGCAGGCCATTGCTGCAGAGCATCCAAGCATGCGTTTAACCAACGAGAACGAAGTGGATGACGCCATCAAACTGATGGAGGAAGAATTTACTCGCGCCGGTTATTACGCGATGTTCGATGCCAGCCGTAGGCAAGCAGCGTCGGCGCATGTGCATCTCAGCCAAAGAGCGAAAGAGTTGTTGCGCTAAAAGCCATGCTGCTTGCGCCAGCTCGGCAGCTGCAGGTCACAGGCTGCATGTGCTTTTGGTAGAGGCTGGTGCCAGTATTGGATAGCCCAATGTGCAGACCTGCTCAATAGGGTATGGTGTCCGTACTGAAACAAAGAAAGCACTTTCTGTATGGCTAAACCTAACTATCAATTCGAAAAGCGTCAGAGAGAGCTGGAAAAAAAGAGAAAAAAGGCCGAGAAGGCACAGCGTAAGGCCAGTGGCGCTGATGGCGTGCCTGCGGAAACACCGGTTGTGCCGACATTGGCGCAGTAAGCCCACTCTACGTCCCTTGGATCGCTTGTTCAAAGTCTTGATGTACTGGCTGAGGCTTGCGCGTCTGCACGGACCGGCCTGATCGCCAATGCAAACCTGCGGTTTGCTGTCTGGTGTGAGTAGCTTTAAGAAAAGCCCCTTCTGGCTATGGCCAAAAGGGGCTTTTACATTGGTGAGTCAGTGCCCGGGCTTGCTGCAAAAGGCATGGATTGATCTGCTGTGTCGACAGCGTAAGCCTGCAGCAGGACGGGCTGTTTGCTTTTACTGGGCAGATATTTCACGCACGATCAGCCATTGATTGCCTTCGCGCTGCAGCTCCATGGTTTTGAGGGTGCTGTCTTTGTAGTTGTCTGCAGAGTAGTCCTGGCGGAATCTGGCCGTGGCGCGTGCGCCGTTGTCTGCGCGGCTTTTTGCATCTGGCCCTGTGTGGCGTAGAGCACGGCCAGATTGTTGTAAGGCTCTGGCAGGTTGGGGACGTCACGTGTCAGCGCGCTAAAGATGTCTATGGCCAGATCGTACTTTTGCTGTTCTGTGGCGATCACACCCTGCAGAAAGCGCATATGTACGTCGTTGCCGTTGCGGCTCAGGTGTGCCTGCGCAAGCGCTGCCGCTTCGGTCAGCTTGCCCTGGGCCATGAGCTGATTGACTTCGGTGACGGCCGTGGAGGCAAGGCTTGCGCTGGCAAAAGTCAGGGCCGCCAATGCCAGACTGGCAGTGCGCCAGCGCGCCAGCGCGACCAGCGTTGCATCCAGGTACGTGAGAGACCGGAGAGGGAAGGCGCGAAAGCAGGGGGCATACAAGCGAATTTCACAGCAGCAGGGCAATTCGGAAGGAGTGAATGAAAGCCTGTTACAAGGCAGAAGTTACGAAACTTTTACTTTGTTTCTGAATTTTGTATGTAGGTGGATTGCCTGCGCTGTGGGGTTTTTGTCTGTTCTGTACATCCTTGCTGTGCGGGTGTAGCGCAGTCGCAAAGCAGTACCAGGTGCAGCGGCTCGCTGCAAGAGGGGCATCGCCAATGCATACCCGGTGGTGCGCGTTTCATGCCGCCATGCGGGGTGAAGCAGCCTAGAATCGGCAGCAAGTGGCCATGCAGACCACAAGCCCTACGTTGAAGTCCGGAGATAGCTTCCTCATGCAGTACACACACATCCGCATTCCTGAAAATGGCAGCAAAGTGACCGTTAACGCGGACATGACCTTGAATGTTCCCGATCAGCCCATCATTCCTTTTATTGAAGGTGATGGTGTGGGTGTGGATGTCACGCCTGTGATGCGCAAGGTGGTGGATGCTGCCGTGGCCAAGGCCTATGGCGGCCGCCGTCAGATTCAGTGGATGGAGGTGTATGCCGGCCAGAAAGCCACGCAGGTCTACGGCCCGGACGTCTGGCTGCCCGAAGAGACGGTGGATGCCGTGCGCGAATACGCTGTTTCCATCAAGGGGCCGCTGAATACGCCCGTGGGCGGGGGCATTCGCTCCCTGAACGTGGCGCTGCGCCAGACGCTGGACCTGTATGTGTGCCTGCGCCCCATGCGCTACTTCAAGGGCGTGCCTTCGCCCGTGCGTGAGCCTGAGAAGACCGATGTGGTCATCTTCCGCGAGAACTCGGAAGACATTTATGCAGGCATCGAGTTCGCTGCAGGCACGGACAAGGCGCAAAAACTCATCGACTTTCTGCGCGATGAGATGGGCATTGACCATATCCGCTTCCCAGCGACATCCGGCCTGGGCATCAAGCCTGTCTCGCGCGAAGGTACGGAGCGCCTGGTGCGCAAGGCCATCCAGTACGCGATTGACCATGACAAGCCTTCGGTGACGCTGGTGCACAAGGGCAACATCATGAAGTTCACGGAAGGTGCGTTCCGGGACTGGGGCTATGACGTGGCCCTCAAGGAGTTCGGTGGCGAGCTGATTGATGGCGGCCCATGGGTGGAAATCAAGAATCCCAGGACCGGCAAGCGCATCACCATCAAGGACAGCATCACTGACGCATTCCTGCAGCAGGTGCTGCTGCGCCCTGCAGAGTACAGCGTGATTGCTACCATGAACCTCAATGGTGACTACATCTCGGACGCTGTGGCGGCGCAGATTGGCGGCATTGGCATTGCGCCCGGTGCAAACATGTCAAGTTCCGTGGCGGTGTTTGAAGCCACCCATGGCACAGCGCCACGCTATGCAGGCAAGGACTATGTGAATCCCGGCTCCATGATTTTGTGTGGCGAGATGATGCTGCGCCACATGGGCTGGGTGGAGGCGGCGGACCTGATCATCAGCGGCATGGAGCTGGCCATCCAGAGCAAGAAGGTGACTTATGACTTCGCGCGCATGATGGAAGGGGCCACCCAGGTGTCATGCTCCGGATTCGGGCAGGTGGTGATTGACCACATGTAAGTGGCCCTGCGTATCCGCCAACCCCGCAGCCGCGGGGTTTTTTAGCTTTTGACCGTGTGTACGGCTGGCGCTTTGGCTGTGCAGCTGCGGTTTGCATGCATTCGCTTGACCTCGGTAATTACGAAAAAAAGAGCTGCCAGTGCTCTATTTGCAATGCTTTCAGATAGAAAAGTAGTTGAAACCATTGCTGTATCAGCGCTAGAAGCTATTGATTTGATATGACTCATACTTCCACTGTGGCATCTGCTGCTGAGCCAGATGGCATGCATGGGCGTGCACGCAAGCTGGCCATGGCAGTCATTATTTGCGGCCTGGTGATCTGTGTGCTCGACAGCACCATGCTGAGTCTGGCCCTGCCGCAAATGGCCCGGCAGTGGCAGATTGACCCGGCCCAGACGCTGTGGGTGGTCAATGCCAACCAGGTGGCATCGCTGGTGCTGCTGCTGCCACTGGCTGCGCTGGGCGATCGTCTGGGCTACAAGCGTGTGTACCTGTGGGGCATGCTGGTGTTTGGCCTGTCCAGTGTGCTGGCGGCGCTGGCACCTTCGCTGCAGTGGCTGATTGTGGCGCGTGCTCTGCAGGGCATGGGCATGGCGGGGGCGCTGAGCGTCAATGGCGCGCTGGTGCGGCAGATTTATCCGCGTGCCCAGCTGGGGCAGGGCCTGGCGCTGAACTCCATGATGGTGGCCATCAGCTATGTGACCGGGCCGGTGCTGGCGGCGGCGGTGCTGTCGCAGCTGGACTGGCGCTGGCTGTTCAGCCTGCACATGCCGCTGGCACTGTGGGTGTGCTGGCTGGGGCGCAAGGCCTTGCCCAAGCCATTCAAGCCTTCGGATCTGCGGGGGCTGTCCTGGTGGGATGTGCTGCTCAACATCACCATGTTTGCAGCGCTGTTCCTGGGGCTGGATCGTCTGAGTCACTACAGCCCAGAGCAGGGTCTGCTTCCTGCCGTTGCCTGGCTGCTGCTGGGTTTGCTGGCGGGCTATGTCTATGTGCAGCGCCAGAAGCGCGGGGCGCAGCCCATGCTACCGCTGGACTTGCTGCGCATTCCGGCGTTCAGGCTGTCCATGGGGGCCTCCATCTGCGCCTTTAGTGCGCAGACCATGGCCTTTCTGGCCATGCCTTTCCTGCTGATGGATGCCTATGGCGTATCGACCGGGCAGGTAGGCATGCTGATCAGCGCCTGGCCGGTGGCGCTGGCCATCGTTGCACCCATTGTGGGACGGCAGATTGGCAAGATTCCAGCCAGCCGCCTGGGCGGCATGGGCATGCTGCTGTTTGCGGCCGGGCTGGCGGCGCTGTCGCAGCTGTCGGCTGGCGCACCTGCCTGGGATATTGCCTGGCGCATGGCCATGTGCGGTGCGGGCTTTGCCATGTTCCAGTCGCCCAACAACCACACCATCGTCACCTCTGCACCCATGCACCGCAGCGGCGCGGCCAGTGGCATGCTGGGCTCGGCCCGTCATACCGGGCAGAGTCTGGGCGCGGTGCTGCTGGCGGCAGCCTTTGTGCTCTGGCCTGGCAGCGAAGGCATCGCCGAGCAGCGTGCCTTGCTGATGGGCGCAGGTCTTGCGGTGCTGGCAGCCGTGTTCAGCGTACTGCGCCATACGCCGGTCAAAGGCCGCTGAGGCGGCCTGCGCCAGCACAGCGCATGCTGGCGGAAACCGTGGCGGGTTTAGCCGATGTACTCCATCGCCTCACCAGATTTGCGGGGCGACTGCAGCGCATGCAGCAGCCCCTGTGGGTTCAGGCACTGGATCAGCAGTGCGCCCTGGTTGGCCTGAATCAGCTCATGCACCAGCAACTCTGCGCCGCCCGCCATGCTGGGCGCGGGGCGCACGCTCTCACGGGCGAAGTGGTGCACGCCATGCAGGGCGCTGACCAGCAGACCAAACTTGCGCTCGCCGTGCTCAACCACCACCACCTGGTGTTTTTCCGTCAGGCGTGAGCGCTGACCGGTCAGCAGCTCACCCAGATCAAACACCCAGACAAAGCCTGTGACCTGCCCCTGCGCATGCCGTGCCAGTGTGCCAATGCAGTAGGGCAGGCGGCTGGCCGAGACGGGGTTGACGGAGGTCGCGGGCAGGGCCTCCAGCACGGATTCGGCATGCAGTGCAAACAGCTGCTTGCCCACGAAGAAGGTGGCCATCTCGATGCCGTTGATGCTGGCACTGCTCTGGATGGCGTGGCTGGCCTCATGCACGCTGTCTGCTGTTTCCACCTTGCCAAAGGACTCGATGGAAATGGCCAGTACATCTTCGCGGTAGCCGTCAGAGGTTTTGAACTCACGGTAGCCGCGCGAGACGCTGGCGCCCACAATGCCGTATTCGTTCTGGTAGGTGGTGATGGCGGCATCGCTGTGGCCCACCTGCAGCTGCAGCAGCTCGGGCTTGGGCAGTTGGACCGTGCTGCCGGGGGGCGAAGCAGGATCGGTGCTCGCCAGCACCAGCCCCTGGCGGTTGACGTACATGGCGCGGGTCTTGGGTTTGCCGACCAGAGAGCTTTCCAGCATGGCCTGCAGCTCCGGTATGGCATTGAACACGATGGCAATGCCGCCTACGGTGCGTTCATGGGCATCGTCCGTGCGAATGGGTGCGTGGTAGACATAGGTGGCCCCTTCGCTGCCAACGTGCGCAGCGCTCCACGGCGTGACGTAGTAGGACTGGCTGTCATTGAGTTGCATGACGGCCTGCACGGCTGCGCTGTCAATCGTCTGCTCCAGCACGCTGCTGCCATCGGGCAGATGCGGATGGCTGGCGCACAGGATGCGGCCCTTGTTGTCATAGACCATGAGGCGCAGGTAGACCGTGTAGAGGCTGTTGATGTGTTCCAGTACCTGGGTCGTTTCGGCCAGCAGCGCTGCAGGCGCCTCGCCTTGCGCATGGTGCAGCGTCAGCAGCTGGCGCAGCACGGGCGAGAGCGCCCACCAGCGGCAGTCATTGGCGCGTTCGTAGAGGTTGCGGTCCAGCAGATCGACCAGCAGCTGGGTCAGCGACTGGCTGTCGCGCAGGCCGACGCTGAGCACGGTGTCGTACAGATCACGAATCGACTGGGTAAAGACCAGATTCGTGCGTGCGCCGGTCTCGCCAATCTGCTCGAGCACCGACTTCAGGCGCACCGACCCTCCGCGCTGCCCGGCCGTCATGACCTGGCCATTCCAGACCACGCGGCGGATGGAGTCTGCCGCGTTGATGATGTCGTACAGCGGCGGGCAGAAACTCTTGGCGTGGGCCAGCAGACCCTGTGCCACATCGTGGGGCAGACTGTCCACGCAACGCATGATTTTGGTGCCAAAGGCCTGTTCCACCGGAATCATGACCTGACCTTTCCACCCTGCAGGCCCCGGATAGCCTTGGTAGGGCTTGGCAGAAACGGTTTGCACCAGATAGGTGCGCCCGGAGTGTGTGAACAAATGTGGTGCGCCTTCGGGGTTGGAGGGGACCTTGGTGCCCGGCGCAATCCAGTGCGCGTCGCTGCTGGCGAGTACGTAGTCATGCTCGTTGAGCAGCAGGGCTACGCTGCGGCCTTCGGCGGCGCTGCTGCCGGCAAAAATGCCTGCCATCTCCCCCAGAAAGTCAAAGGACAGGCACAGCACGCCGCAGGGTTGGCCGGTCTGTGGATGCAGCATGCGCTGTGTGTAGAGCAGGGCCTGGTCCTTGTGGGGGCGCAGATTGGTGTGGCGGAAGGTTTCTACAAAACTGTGGCTCTCCAGCGTCTGCGCCAGCAGTGGATCGTGCGAGCCATCGACGGGCGAGCTTTCATCGATCTGAGCCAGCACGGTGCCGGTCAAATCGAACAGCATGATTTCGTCGTACACCGTGTATTTGTGCTGGTACTCACGCAGGCGCTCGACGATGCCCTGGCCATCGGTGAGCCCGGTGACGTAGTTGCACAGCGTGCGGTCCGTGGCCAGAAAACCGACGTCGGCCGTGCGCTCGTAGAGGTTGCGCACCACGATGTCGATGACGTGGTGGGCACAGGTGGCGATTTCGGACATGACCTCGCCAATCGACTCCGACACCATGGAGTGCACCAGGTCTTGCTCCAGCCGCTGAAAGCCTTCGCGTGTGGCGGCCATCATGGGCAGCATGCTGTGCGCCTCTTCGGCGCAGTGCATCTTGGCCGATGATTCGATCAGGCGCCACATGAGGTTGAGCTCCTGCAATAAGCGCTCGCAGCGCGCGACATCCCGCATGTATGGGATGAAGGTGTCGATATGGATCTCGTTGTCGCTTGTCATGTCTGCCTCCCCTTTTCAAGACAGAGCTGGCAGTTCAGGGGCCCAGCTCTTGTATGTCTTGGAAAAGCAAAAGCCAGGCCAGTGCGAACAAAGAGTTACAGCAAATCGATGTTGTGTACCTGTTCTACGCTACGGGCACGGTCGTCCAGGTAGCACTGCAAGGTGGTGCTGACGGTGCGAAAAGCCAGTTCATCCCACGGGATGTCCTTGGGCTCAAACAGGCGCGCTTCAATGGTTTCGTGCCCGGGGTTGAAGCTTTCGCTGAGCAGGCGTGCGCAGTAAAACAGGTGCACCTGACCAACGCGTGGCACGCTGATCACGGAAAACAGCCGGCCCATGGCAATCTGGGCACCGGCTTCTTCATCCGTTTCGCGGGCCGCGCCTTCGGAAGTGGTTTCATCCAGCTCCATGAAACCTGCTGGCAGCGTCCACTTGCCCCAGCGGGGTTCGATGTTGCGCTTGCACAGCAGGATGCGGCCATCGTCGGTAACAGGGATGCAGCCCACCACATTCAGCGGGTTTTGATAGTGCACAAAGCCGCAGGAGGGGCAGATGGCGCGCACGCGCGTGTCGCCATCGTCAGGAATGGCGTGCTTGACGGGGCTGCCACACTGGCAGCAGAACTTGATGGTGGGGCGAAAACTCATGGGCAATGCCTGCTTCAGGCAGTGATGGCTACGCGCAATGTGCCCAGGCCGGTAATACCGCCTTCCAGCACATCGCCGGCCTGCACGGCACCTACACCTTCGGGGGTGCCGGTCATGATGAGGTCACCGGGCTGCAGCTCCCAGGCCTGGGAAAGCACCTCAATAGTCTCAGCAATATTCCAGATGAGTTGGTTCACATGGCTGCGCTGGCGGTCTTTGCCGTTGACCTGCAGCCAGATTTCTGCCTGCTCTACATCACCCGCCTGTGCTGCAGGCGTGATGGCGCTGATGGGGGCGCTGTGCTCAAAGGCCTTGCCAATGCACCAGGGGCGGCCCTGCTTTTTCATGTCGTTCTGCAGATCGCGGCGCGTCATGTCCAGGCCTACGGCATAGCCCCAGATATGTTCCATGGCCTGCGCGGCCGCAATGTTTTTGCCGCCTTTGCCAATGGCTACCACCAGCTCGATTTCGTGGTGCAGATTGCTGGTCAGCGTGGGGTAGGGCATGCCGACAGTGCCACCGTTTTCTGCGGGCAGTACGGCATCTGCGGGCTTCATGAAGAAAAACGGTGCTTCGCGCCCCGTAAAGCCCATTTCTTTGGCGTGCTCCGTGTAGTTGCGGCCTACGCAGTAGATGCGGTGTACGGGAAAACGGTCAGCGCAGCCAATGACAGGCACCGAGGCTTGGGCTGGGGGCGTAAACACAAATGGCATGGTTCAGGGCTAAGCAGTCAACGAAAGAACAAGTGTGCCATGAGTCAGGTGTCAAGTTATGCTGTGCAGGTGACTGATACCAAGCATCTTCAGCAGCTGTGGCTGCAACCCGATTGGCCCGCCATTGCTGGCGTGCATGCCCTGTTTACCACCCGTGCAGGTGGGCAAAGTGCAGCTCCGTGGAACTCCATGAACCTGGGTGACCACGTACATGATGACCCGCAGCATGTAGCGGCCAACCGGGCGCTGCTGCAGGCGGTGCTGAGCGATATTTCCGGTCGCCCAGTGCAGACCCGCTTCCTGCAGCAGGTACATGGCTGCGATGTTCAATTTCTGGAGCACGCATCGCCCAATGGACAAGCCTTTGACGCCTGTTTGACCACTGAATCTGATGTGGCCTGCATTGTCATGGTGGCGGACTGCCTGCCCGTCTTGCTGGCACACCGCAGCGGGCGCGCCGTTGCTGCAGCCCATGCGGGCTGGCGCGGACTGGCAGGACATAACGGCCATGGCGTACTGGAAGCCGTCTGGCAGGCTTACGCCGCCCGACTGGGTGTGGCTGCCGATGCGCAGCTGGCAGCAGAAACGCAAGTCTGGCTGGGGCCATGCATTGGCCCCGAGGCTTTTGAGGTGGGCGATGAAGTGCGTGAGGCCTTTGTGCAGACGCTGCCTGCAGCCGTGCAGTGCTTTGTGCCCGTGGCGGGTAAGAGCGGCAAGTGGCTTGCTAATTTGTCGCTCCTGGCGCGCCAGCGACTGCAGGCTGTGGGCCTCACGCACATTTATGGCAATGACGGCAGCGCGCCCTGGTGCACGGTGAGCAATGCCTCACGGTTCTTTTCTCACCGGCGCGATGCTGCTGTTCTGGGCAGCACCGGCCGCATGGCTGCCTGCATCTGGAAGGGCTGAAGCCTTGGCGGCCTGCGCCTGATCGTAGGCACGTTGCTCGGCTTCGCGCTGGGCCTTGAGCTTGCGTTTGCGCTCTGGCGTGCCAAAGATGTAGATGATGATGCCGACAGGCAGCAGTCCATAGAGCACCAAAGTGACCATGGCCCCCAGCACGCTGCCCTGAGGGCCGAAGGCTTCGGCCAGTGCCATCATCACCGTGACATAAAGCCACGCAATCACGATTAAATACATGGTCTGTAATTTGCTTGATTTCTGTGCCAGGCGCTGGTTGCGATGTTGATTGGAGTCAAGGAATCAGGCTTTTGACATATGGCTGTCATGCACTGATTGTCACAATTGGTGTGCTGGACAACAATCATCAACCAGCATGATGCACTGTCGCATGGTGGTGCCGCCAAGAACGCAAGGATGACAAGCATGAATTCCACACCAGACTGGGGTGCTGCAGGGGAGCAGTACACAGACTTTTTCTCCAGACAATGGCAGAACGCCTTCCAGTCGTTTGCCGCACTCGGCCAGGCAGAACCCGCCAAAACAGCGGTCCAGTTGGATGTGAATCGGCTCCAGGCATTGCAGCAGGAGTATGTGCAGGAGGCGGCCCGTCTGTGGAGTCAGGGACTGCAGGCGCCAGCACAGCTGCAGGACAGGCGTTTCAAGTCTGCGCCATGGCTGAGCAATCCCGTCGCAGCCATGACGGCCAGTGCCTATTTGCTCAATGCCAAGGCACTGATGGGCATGGCGGACGCGGTGCAGACCGATGAAAAAACACGCCAGCGCATTCGCTTTGCCGTAGAGCAGTGGGTGGCAGCCATGTCGCCCAGCAACTATCTGGCGCTGAATCCAGAAGCCCAGCAAAAGGCGCTGGAGACCAAGGGCGAGAGTCTGGCCAAGGGCATTCAGAACATGCTGCACGACTTGCAGCAGGGCCATCTGTCCATGACGGACGAAAGTGCCTTCGAAGTTGGCAAAAACGTTGCCACCACCGAAGGGGCCGTGGTCTATGAGAACGAGCTGTTCCAGCTCATCGAGTACAAGCCGCTGACGGGCAAGGTCTACAAGCGTCCGTTGCTGCTGGTGCCACCATGCATCAACAAGTACTACATCCTGGACTTGCAGCCTGAGAACTCGCTGATTCGCTATGCCGTCAGCCAGGGGCACCGTACCTTTGTCGTGAGCTGGCGCAATCCGGATGAGTCGCTGGGCCACTTGGGCTGGGATGACTATATTGAAGATGCTGTCATCCGCGCCATCGATGTGACCCAGCAGATTGCCGGTGCGGACCAGATCAACACCCTGGGCTTTTGCGTAGGCGGCACCATGCTGGCTACGGCGCTGGCCGTGCTGGCTGCGCGTGGTGAGGATCCTGTAGCCAGTGCGACCTTGCTGACCACATTTGTGGACTTTTCCAGCACCGGGGTGCTGGATGTCTTTATTGATGAAGCCTTTGTGCAGATGCGTGAAATGCAGCTGGGCAAGGGCGGTCTGCTCAAGGGGCAGGAGCTGGCCGCGACATTCAGCTTCCTGCGACCCAACGATCTGGTCTGGAACTATGTGGTGGGCAATTACCTCAAGGGCGAGACGCCGCCACCCTTTGACCTGCTGTACTGGAACAGCGATGCCACCAATCTGCCAGGCCCCTGGTATGCCTGGTATCTGCGCAATACCTATCTGGAAAACAACCTGATTCGCCCCGGCAAGCTCACCGTCTGTGGCGAGCAGATCGATATGGGCCGCGTGACGCTGCCGCTGTACATCTATGGCTCGCGTGAAGACCATATCGTGCCGATTGAGGCCGCCTATGCCTCGACGCAGGTATTCCCTGGCGACAAACGCTTTGTCATGGGCGCATCGGGCCATATTGCGGGCGTGATCAACCCTCCGGCCAAGCACAAGCGCAGCCACTGGATTCGCAGCGACAACGCACTGCCAGCCAGCCATGGCGAGTGGCTGCAGGAGGCGACAGAACACCCTGGCAGCTGGTGGACCGACTGGTCGCAGTGGCTGCAGAGCCATGCTGGTACACAAATTGCAGCCCCCAAACGCTATGGAAAAGGGCGCAGCTACGAGGCACTGGAGCCAGCACCCGGGCGGTATGTACGGGAAAAAGCTTGAACCACGCTCACCCAAGTCATAGCAAAATGCTGCATTGCAACATCTGTCTGTAGCGCATTTGCCGCCGCAAGTACGTTGGGCACAAGTTGCAGCGCTTAGATCAACGAATAAAGGAATTAGAAAATGGAAGACATCGTCATTGTTTCGGCAGTGCGCACAGCGATCGGCAAGTTTGGTGGCAGCCTGGCCAAGGTGCCTGCTGTGGATCTGGGGGCTACGGTCATCAAGGAGGCGCTGCAGCGCGCCAATGTGCCTTTTGACCAGGTGGGCGAAGTCATCATGGGCCAGGTGCTGACCGCAGGCGTCGGTCAGAACCCTGCACGCCAGGCCATGATGAAGGCGGGTGTTGCCAAGGAAACACCTGCCCTGACCATCAATGCCGTCTGCGGCTCGGGCCTGAAGGCCGTCATGCTGGCGGCGCAGGCCGTAGCAACGGGGGACAGCGAAATTGTGGTCGCAGGCGGTCAGGAAAACATGAGCCTGTCGCCCCACGTGCTCAAGGGCTCGCGCGACGGCCAGCGCATGGGGGACTGGAAGATGCAGGACACCATGATCGTTGACGGCCTGTGGGATGTGTACAACCAGTACCACATGGGCATTACGGCCGAGAACGTGGCGCGTGAAAACGACATCACACGCGAGCAGCAGGACGAGCTGGCCATGGGCAGCCAGCAAAAGGCGGCGGCTGCGCAGGACGCAGGCAAGTTCAAGGATGAAATCGTTCCCGTGGTGATTCCGCAGCGCAAGGGCGACCCTGTCGTGTTTGATACCGACGAATACATCAACCGCAAGACCAGCCTGGATGCGCTGTCTGGCCTCAAGCCTGCTTTTGACAAGCAGGGCACGGTCACCGCTGGCAACGCCTCTGGCATCAACGACGGCGCAGCTGCCGTTGTGGTCATGAGTGCCAGCAAGGCGGCTGCACTGGGGCTCAAGCCGCTGGCCAAGATCAAGGCTTACGCCACCAGCGGTCTGGACCCCGCCACCATGGGCATGGGCCCTGTGTTTGCTACACGCAAGGCGCTGGAGCGCGCAGGCTGGCAGGTGGGTGATGTGGACCTGTTTGAACTCAATGAAGCTTTTGCCGCACAGGCCTGTGCCGTGAACAAGGTGCTGGGCATTGATGCGGCCAAGGTGAACGTCAATGGCGGCGCGGTTGCGCTGGGCCACCCCATCGGTGCCTCGGGCTGCCGCGTGCTGGTCACGCTGCTGCACGAAATGCAGCGCCGTGATGCCAAGAAGGGTCTGGCCGCACTGTGCATTGGCGGTGGCATGGGTGTGGCGCTGGCCGTAGAACGCGCATAACAGCCGCAGTTGGAGCTGCGAAGCGATGTGCAGCCATCGCTTCGCTGGCGTTTTCCCTGTGCAGGGCATCCGCAATAGGCACGAGCAAGGGTGAATGCCATAGTCACGGAGTCTGAGGTGCAAGCTCAGCCGCTGTGATGCTGTATGGGCGGTGTGAGTTGTAAAGAATGACTAAATCAGCAGGAGTACAAAGATGAGCCAGAAAGTAGCGTATGTGACCGGAGGTATGGGAGGGATTGGTACTGCCATCTGCCAGCGTCTGCATCAGGATGGCTTCAAGGTGATTGCCGGTTGTGGGCCTACCCGTGATTACCAGAAGTGGCTGGATGAACAAAAAGCCCTGGGCTTTACCTTCTATGCCTCGGTAGGCAATGTGGGGGACTGGAATTCCACAGTGGAAGCCTTTACCCAGGCCAAGGAGGAGCACGGCAGCATTGATGTGCTGGTGAATAACGCCGGTATCACACGTGACCGCATGTTCCTGAAGATGACGCCTGAAGATTGGCGCGCCGTGATTGAAACCAATCTGAACTCCATGTTCAACGTCACCAAGCAGGTGGTGGGTGACATGGTGGAAAAGGGCTGGGGCCGCATCATCAATATCAGCTCGGTCAACGGCGCCAAGGGCCAGGCCGGTCAGACCAACTACTCCGCCGCCAAGGCTGGCATGCACGGCTTTACCATGGCGCTGGCCCAGGAGCTGGCTGGCAAGGGCGTGACGGTGAACACCGTCAGCCCCGGCTATATCGGCACCGACATGGTCAAGGCCATTCGCCCTGATGTGCTGGAAAAGATTGTGGGCGTGATTCCCGTCAAGCGCCTGGGTGAGCCCAAGGAAATTGCCTCCATGGTGTCCTGGCTGGCTTCGGAAGATGGCAGCTATGCAACCGGGGCGGACTTCTCGGTCAACGGCGGTCTGCACATGCACTGAGTCTTGCCTCGCCAAGCAAAATGCCCACCGGAAGGTGGGCATTTTTGTTGCAGAGCATGGAAGATGAAAGCGGCCGCTGCCACGAGGGCGGGCCTTGCACCCCTCTTACAGACGGATGGGGGCGCGCTTGCGGTCGCGTTCGTCTTCAGGCCAGATGGTGGTAATGGTTTGGGGTTGCATGGTTTTCACTCCTTTGCCTCTTTAACGTCCTGATCGCTGGTGGCGTTGACGTCGTTGGTGCAACTGTTTGTTTGCTGCGTTCGAGAATGTGTCGAAGCTGGCGTCGTGCTCAGGCGCGCAGAGGAGCGCGCTTGCGATCACGTTCATCTTCGGGCCAGACAGCTAAAACTTGTGTGTGGTTCATGGGGTGTATTCCTTATGTACGAAGAACAACGCAGTTGCTAGGCAGCGCGTTGACACGCCCGAATAAAAAAAATTTGAAATTTTTTTGTAGCCCTCGGATTGGCCTCTTCTGAAGCTGCTGGTGCGGCCGTGCCGTACAGGCTGGCTATGCGCTGTATAGGGGAAAATATTGCGTCTCATGCATAACTGCTTGCGCAGGTGGAGAATGCAGCCCCTGCGGTTGGCGAAGGGGAGGAGGTCCCGGTAGCTGCAGCCCATGGAAGAAAAACGGTATGCAACAACTCACAGAATGGCTCCAGGCTCTTAACGGACTGGTCTGGGGCATCCCCATGATCGTGCTGATACTGGGCACAGGCTTTTATCTGCAGCTGCGTCTGGGCTTGATGCCACTGCGCAATATTGGCTACGGCTTTCGCATGATCTGGAAGAGCCGTTCCGTGCATGACGCTTCCAGCGGTGATATCTCGCCTTTTGCTGCCTTGATGACGGCGCTGTCTGCCACCGTGGGTACGGGCAATATTGCCGGGGTGGCTACGGCGATTGCCGTGGGCGGGCCCGGTGCCCTGTTCTGGATGTGGATGACGGCGCTGGTTGGCATGGCCACCAAGTACGCCGAAGTGGTGGTGGCCGTGAAGTACCGCGAGAAAAATCCCAGGGGCCATTGGGTGGGCGGCCCCATGTATGCCATCAAGAATGGTCTGGGCCCACGCTGGCGCTGGCTGGGTACGGCGTTTGCCATTTTTGGCGGCCTGGCAGGCTTTGGCATTGGTGCCATGGTGCAGGCCAACGGTATTTCTTCGGCCATTGAAGGTGCTTTTGGTGTGCAGACCTGGATCACTGGTCTGGTGGTCGCAGCCCTCACCGGTGCCGTGGTGCTGGGTGGCATTACCCGGATTGGCGCGGTGGCCGAAAAGCTGATTCCCACCATGTGCGTGGTCTACATCCTGTGCGTGCTGTGCGTGCTGGGCACCTTTGCTGACAAGATTCCTGCTGCGTTCGCACTGATTTTTGAGCAGGCTTTCAACCCCACGGCAGCCGTGGGTGGCTTTGCAGGCTCTACCGTGCTGATGGCCATTCGCATGGGTGTCGCGCGCGGCATTTTCTCCAATGAAGCGGGTCTGGGCACGGCAGGTATTGCGCAGGCCGCAGGCCAGAGCAAGGACCCCGTGTTCTCGGGCATTGTGGGCATGATGGGCACGTTTATTGACACCATCATCGTCTGCACCATGACGGGCCTGGCGATTGTGGTCAGCGGCGTGTGGAACAGCGGCGCCAGTGGCGCACTGCTGAGCACACAGAGCTTTGAAGCCGCCATGCCCGGCGTGGGCAAGTATCTGCTGGCGATTTCGCTGGCACTGTTTGCCTTCACCACCATCTTGGGCTGGGCCTATTACGGCGAAAAGTGCTGGAACTATCTGGTCGGCCCCGTGTGCGAAAAGCCGTTTCGCCTGCTGTGGGTGATCGGCGTCTATCTGGGGGCGGTCGTGACGCTGGATGTGGCCTGGCTGGTGGCGGACACGCTCAACGCGCTGATGGCGATTCCCAACCTGATTTCCCTGCTGCTGCTCTCGCCCGTGATTGCACGGCTGACACGCGAGTACTTTGCCGCGAAGCAGGCTTCAGAGCAGTAAGTCGTAGCCCACGGAACTGGGCAATTGCAGTGCCTGAAACTTCAAAAACAAGAGCTGCCAGCGCAGATATTTGCTTGTTTTCAGATACAAAACTATCTGAAACGCTGCAAATACGAGCGCTGGCAGCTATTTTTTTTATAAGTCCTTATCGTTGTTGAAGTAGGCACGCAGATGCTGCAAGGCATTGGGGTTCTTCATGCCAGAGCGTGCCAGCACCTCGCTGACGCTGCAGCCAGACTCCAGCCACTGCACCAGCACTGTGTTGCGCAGCACCTGGGGGCCCATGCGTGCAGGCTCGGGCAGCTTGGCGGCCAACGCCGCCTGGCGCAGGGTTTTGGTGACCAGATGCAGCAGGGTATGGCTGGTCAGCTGCGGGGCTTTGCGCGTGCAAAACAGCGCGCTCTGGCCCTGCATGGCGTGGTAGCCCGCGCGCGCCTGCAGCCAGGCCTGCAGGGCATGGTGCAACTGGGGGGAGACGGGCAGGGTACGGGTCTGCATGTCGCGCTCGCCTGCCACCAGCAGGGACTGAATCACACGCGGCTCGTCTTCGCTCCAGCGCAGGTTGCCCACTTCCAGGTGCTTGACTTCCTCGGGCGTGAGGCCCAGCTCCATCAGCAGCATCAGAATGGCGCGATCGCGGCTGCTGATCAGGTCGTCCGGCTGTGGAATGTGCTGCTGCAGGGCCCGCCACATGCGTGGAGAGAGGATGGCGCCTTGCGGGTTCTCGCTGGGGGGGATGTCCTGGGCAGCCAGGCCCTGGGCCGGATTGCTGCGTGCCCATTGGTGCAGCACGGCATGGTCGTACACGCGGTCCAGCACACGCCAGTAGCGCCGGCGCGTGATGTCGCTGGGCTTGTGGCTCTTGGGGCTTTGCGGTGCGTGGTTGATGAACTGCAGCACTTGCACAGGCGTGGCACGGGCCCAGGCAAAAGGCTGTATGGCTTCGGCCTGCTCGCCAGACAGAAAGCGCAGCCAGGACAGCCAGATAAAGCGGTAAGGCCTGGCGGCCTCAGGGCTGAGCGGCTCCCAGGGGTTTTGCCCACAGGTCATCAGCCAGTGTTCAAACGCGTTGTCACCGCGCATGGGGATAAGAGGTGTCTCTTCTTCAGGGAGACAGTGGTTGCTGTGCAATGCGATGCGTCTTCCAAAAACAATGGGCCAACTGAAAAACTCAGGCCGTGTTATAGCTGTTTCTGAAGATGCTATGCCGCAAAGTGCAGGCTAGGGCGTGTTCACATCAACATTGGGTTCGCTGCCCCTGATTATGGAGATCACAAATGGGGTTGAAGGCTTGGGGCGGTCTGCGTTGTTGCGGCGGCTTGCAAGGCGCTCGGCATTGCTGCGCCACCGCGCCTAGCATCCCATCCCCAAGCCTTCAACGCGAATCTCAAGCTTTATGTGAACACGCCCTAGTGCACATGCCTCTGGTCACTGACGGCAGGAATTTCCCGGGCATGTGGGCTGTGGATGGCGGCTTCCATCAGGTCGCTGGCGGAAAAGCGCTCATCCAGCGTAGAGGCATGGCTGATGCGCAGCATCTGAACATGGAACCTGAGGTAGTGGTGCTGCACCTCCTGTATGGAGCGGGTCAGGCGGTCCACAAGAGCAGCAAATGACGCAGCGTCCTTGATGCCAGGCAGCAGCACGGCCAGCAGGTCCTTGCTGTAGCGCGACAGCGTATCGGTGCAGCGCAGCTGCTGCTCCAAGAGCTGCGCCAGCAGGCGCTGGGCATTGTTCAAATCGTGAGGTGTAGCTTGGTCATCGAGCACAAACTGCACGCACACCACGCCCGCATGGGTGGTTTTGCGGTGGGAGCTGATGAGCTGGCTGGTCAGCCGGTCCATGAACAGCTTTCGGGTCGGCAGCCCCGTGCTGCTGTCATGCAGCTCTGCATGTGGCAGCATGACCTCCAGGCTGGGGCGCTCGCTGATATCGCTGATCACCACGATGAAGTGGTGGGGGCGCTTGATCTCATTGAGCACGGGAGAGATGGAAATACGCTGCATCCAGACCTGGCCATTGCTGCGGGTGAGCAGCACCTCAGCCTGCCAGTGCTGCTCGGTGGCCAGGGTATGCCACAGCCCGCTCATGTCGGGGGGGATATCTGCAGTTTCGTAAAGCCATGGCAGTGATTTGCCAATGCAGTCCTGCCTGTGCATTTCCATCAGGCGCTCAAAGGACGGATTGACATCCGTGATGTTGTAGTGCGCATCCATGATGGCAACGCCCTCATGCACGTGGTGAAAGACGCTGGCAGCAATGCGCAGCTGTGCGTCTGCACGCTTGCGCTCCGAGATGTCCTGTAGATAGGCAACAAAAATCAGCTCTGAAGGGGTGATCGCCTTACCCAGTGACAGCTGCAGGGGAATGAGCTTGCCGTCTTTGTGTATGCCCAGCACTTCGCGGTGTTTGTTGGTAATCGGTTTGCCCACGTGCTGAAGGTGGCCTTCCAGAAAGGCATTGTGCTGCTCTGCCAGAGGTGAAGGCATGAGCATATTGACGCTGCGGCCCAGTACTTCTTCCTTGGTGTAGCCAAACAGTTGCTGCGCCATGGAGTTGTATTCAAGGATGATGCCGCGGGCATCGGTGCTGATGAAGCCCGCATCGGCAGCTTCCACCATGGCAAACAGACGGGCATCGCGGGCTGCAGCAGCGTGCCAGTGGTCGCGGTAGCGCATGGCTGCATGCGCCAGCCCCAGAATGACAAACACGGAACCTGCGATGGAGACAATAAACAGTGACAGCATCTGGCTGCCATGCAGATCAGGCATGGCCGATGGCAGGGACTCACTCGTTCCAGGCAATGCAATGCGCATGGCATGCATGGAGAGGTAGTGCATATTGGCGATGGCGGCCGCCAGCAGGGAAGGGGGGAGCCAGCGCCAGTACAGCAGTTTTGTGCCACGGGCATGCTGTTCCACCCAGCGGTAGCTGGCAAAGCTCAGAATGCTCAGAGCGACGCCTGCGACGCTGGCCAGCAGGAACTGCGGCAGGTCCAGGCGCACCACTCCATCAATATAGGCAGCGCCAAGGCCGCTGTAATGCATGACCGTCACGCCAAGGCCAAACAGGCTGCCGCCCAGCAGCATGCGCGCTGTGCTCATGGGCTGGCTTTGCAAGGTCCAGATGGCAATGCCTGCGGCAGCCAGACTGGGCAGGATGGAGGCGGCAGTTTTCCAGACGCTGTAGCTCACATGCGTGGGCAGCTGCATGGCCAGCATGCCGGTGAAGTGCATGCACCAGATGCCAAAACCGAGCACGATGGCAGTGCACAGCCAGGCAATGCGCTGCTGACTGTGCGCGGCGGCACCCTGGTTGTTGCGCAGAATGTAAAAGCCAATATGGCAACTGACAAAGGCAATCAGCAAAGACAGCAGCACAACCCCTAGGCTGTGAGGCACATGGGTAATGAGATGTGAACTGGGGACGTTGATGTGCTCAAACACGCTCAAACCAAGCATGTGAACTCCTGGGTATCTCTGGCGGCGCTGCGCATGCGATGAAGGCGACCAAGTACTGGCGTACGCGGCTAAATTTGATTGCTATAGAAATATTTTTGGTTACTTTCCAGGCCATGTCTGTAGGAAGAGTCTTGGAACTTCACTTTTCATGACATTTTTGCGGCCTGCAGCCCATTGCTGAAGTGCGTAAGCATGGCTTGGCGGCTGCCCTGCGCATTTCGAGCCAGCAGCTGCTGCATCAGCGCTTCATGCTCCTGCAGGCTGTCCTGTGTGCGCCCCTGCTTGAACAGGGACTGGTGGCGGTTGAGCTTCATGACCTTGCGCAGGTCAGTCACCGTCTGCAGCAGAAAGCGGTTGTCGCACAGCGTCAGCAGCTGCAGATGAAAGGCTTCGTTGATCTGGAAAAACCGGTTGGCATCGTCCACCGCGGCGCACAGAGACTGGTGCAGGGCGTGCAGCTGCTGCAGCTGCGTATCCGAGGCCTGCTGGGCCACGGTGGCGGCAGCATCGCTTTCCAGCAAGGCCAGCAGGTGGTACACATCGCGCATGTCTTTTTCGGATGTCTCGGTCACATAGGCACCACGGCGCGGCTTCATGGTGACCAGGCCTTCTGCGGCCAGCACTTTCAGTGCTTCACGCAAAGGCGTGCGGCTGATGCCAAATTCCTCTGCCAGCTTCATTTCATCAATCCAGTCACCAGACTGGAGTTCGCGCTGGTAGATGCGCTGGCGTACCAGTTCAGCCACCTGGAGGTACAAGGGCTTGGGTGCAAGCAGGGGGGTAGTTTCTGTCATGGGTCTTAGGGGGCTTTCCCTAGGCCGGTGTTTCGTAGTTATGTATTCATAATTATGAATCACAAGCAGTGCGGAAAAACTGGCGTTTTCCAGCACAAGACTATTACGGAGACAGTTCTAGCCATGGGCATCGACAGCAAACAGGGCCAGACAGCGGCCACTGCCACATCTGAATTTCCATCAGCCAGCCTCGCAGACTGGGAAAAAGCCGCCGCCAAGGCTGCACCGCAGGGGGATATCAGCCAGCTCAACTGGACCACGCCGGACGGCATCACGGTCAAGCCGCTGTATACGGCGCAGGACACGCAAGACCTGCCCTATGCAGATACTTTGCCCGGGTTTGCGCCCTTTATTCGCGGCCCGCAGGCCACCATGTATGCAGGCCGCCCATGGACGATCCGCCAGTACGCGGGTTTTTCTACGGCCGAAGAGTCCAACGCTTTTTATCGCAAGGCACTGGCCGCCGGGGGGCAGGGGGTGTCTGTGGCGTTTGATCTGGCCACGCACCGCGGTTACGACTCGGACCACCCGCGCGTGACGGGGGACGTGGGCAAGGCCGGTGTGGCGATTGACTCGGTGGAGGACATGAAAGTCCTGTTCAACGGTATTCCGCTGGACAAGGTGTCTGTGTCCATGACCATGAACGGGGCTGTGCTGCCCGTGCTGGCGGGCTATGTGGTCGCAGCGGAAGAGCAGGGCGTGTCGCAGGAGCAGCTGTCTGGAACCATTCAGAACGACATTCTGAAAGAGTTCATGGTGCGCAACACCTATATCTACCCGCCCCAGCCCTCGATGCGCATCATTGGCGACATCATCGAGTACACGAGCCAGCACATGCCCAAGTTCAACTCGATCTCGATCTCGGGCTACCACATGCAGGAAGCTGGGGCGAACCAGGCGCTGGAACTGGCCTTTACCCTGGCTGATGGCAAGGAATATGTGAAGACCGCCATTGCCAAGGGCATGGATGTGGACGACTTTGCCGGTCGCCTGTCCTTCTTCTGGGCCATTGGTATGAACTTCTATTTAGAGATTGCCAAGATGCGCGCTGCCCGCCTGCTGTGGTGCCGCATCATGAAAGACTTCGGTGCCAAAAAGCCCAAGAGCCTGATGCTGCGCACCCACTGCCAGACCTCCGGCTGGAGCCTGACGGAGCAAGACCCCTACAACAATATTGTGCGCACCACCATCGAGGCCATGGCCGCCGTATTCGGTGGCACGCAGTCGCTGCACACCAACAGCTTTGATGAAGCCATTGCCCTGCCCACAGAGTTTTCTGCCCGCATTGCGCGCAACACCCAGCTCATCATTCAGGAAGAAACCCACATCACCAATGTGATCGACCCATGGGCGGGCTCGTACATGATGGAAAAACTGACCCAGGAAATGGCTGACAAGGCCTGGGCCATCATCGAAGAAGTCGAGGCCATGGGCGGCATGACGCAAGCTGTGGACTCTGGCTGGGCCAAGCTCAAGATCGAAGCTGCCGCAGCCGAAAAGCAGGCGCGCATTGACTCTGGCAAGGACGTCATCGTTGGCGTCAACAAGTACAAGCTGGCCAAGGAAGACCCCGTCGATATCCTGGAGGTGGACAACGTCAAGGTGCGCGAAAGCCAGATTGCGCGCCTCCAGGATTTGAAGCAAAAACGCGATGCAGCCAAGGTGCAGCAAGCGCTGGATGCTCTCACTAACGCAGCGCAGACCGGCGAGGGCAATCTGCTGGATCTGGCTATTGCGGCCATTCGCCTGCGCGCTACCGTGGGTGAAGTGTCGGATGCGCTCGAAAAAGTCTTTGGCCGCCACCGTGCGGATACCCAGAAGGTGACTGGTGTGTATGCAGCAGCCTATGACTCAGCCGAAGGCTGGGAGCAACTCAAGCAAGAAATCAACACCGCTGCCGAGCAGCTGGGCCGCCGCCCGCGCGTGATGATCGCCAAGCTGGGGCAGGACGGACATGACCGGGGTGCCAAGGTGGTGGCCACTGCTTTTGCTGATCTGGGCTTTGATGTGGACATGGGGCCGCTGTTCCAGACGCCCGAGGAATGCGCGCGCCAGGCCATTGAGAACGATGTGCATGCCGTGGGCGTCTCGACCCTGGCCGCAGGCCACAAGACCTTGGTGCCCGCCATCATCGAAGCACTCAAGCAGCAGGGCGCAGACGACATCATTGTCTTTGTGGGGGGGGTCGTGCCTGCGCAGGACTATGACTTTCTGTTCCAGGCAGGGGTCAAGGGCGTCTATGGCCCCGGCACGCCCATTCCCGCCAGTGCCAAGGATGTGCTGGAACACATCAAGAAAGCGGCAGGCCTGTAACTGGGGAGCGCATCTTGACTCCTCAACAAATTCAGGAAGGCATTCTGCGCGGTAGCCCCGCCGTGCAGCGCCGTGCCATGGCCAAGGCCATTACCTTGCTGGAATCCACCCGCGCAGACCATCGCGCGCAGGCCGATGCACTGCTCACGGCCTTGCTGCCGCACACGGGCAAGGCGCTGCGGCTGGGTATCAGCGGAGTACCTGGCGTGGGCAAATCCACCTTCATCGAAGCGCTGGGCATGTATCTGACGGGGCAGGGCCACCGCGTGGCCGTGCTGGCGATTGACCCTTCCAGCACCGTATCCGGCGGCTCTATCCTGGGTGACAAGACCCGCATGGAGCAGCTCTCGGTCAACCCCAATGCCTATATCCGCCCCAGCCCATCGAGCGGCACGCTCGGCGGCGTGGCCGAGAAAACGCGCGAAGCCATGCTCGTTTGTGAGGCTGCGGGCTATGACGTGGTGATCGTAGAAACCGTTGGCGTAGGGCAGAGCGAAATCGCTGTGCACGGCATGACAGACATGTACTGCGTGCTGCAGCTGCCCAATGCGGGCGATGACCTGCAAGCCATCAAGAAAGGTGTGATGGAGCGGGCCGATTTGGTGGTCATCAACAAGGCCGACATTGACCCCAATGCCGCCACGCGCGCGCAGGCCCAGATTACGTCCAGCCTGCGGCTGCTGAGCATGCACGGCAACCCCGAGCATGCCCAGCACAACGCCGCACTGTGGCAGCCCAAGGTGCTGCAGATCTCGGCCCTGCAAGGACAGGGCGTGGGGGAGTTCTGGCAGACGGTGCAGCAATTTCAGCAGCTGCAGACTGCCAATGGCCGTCTGGCCCAGCGGCGTGAGCAGCAGGCACTGGCCTGGATGTGGGAGCGCATTGATGCCGGGCTGAAGCAGGCCTTCAGGCAACACCCGCAGGTGCAGGCCTTGCTGCCCGGCACGCTGGCCGATGTTGCCGCAGGCCGGCTGGCCGCCAGTACGGCCGCCAGAAATCTGCTGGCAGCGCAGGCGGCATCAGCGCCAACCGCAGCGAAAAGTGATGAAACATGACCGATTTCACCACTCAATCGACATTACATGAATAAGAAAACCGCCATCTTTATCTGAAGAGGATCTGAGGAAGACATATGGAATCGAACAACATCCTGGCCCAGCTCGAAGCGAAAAGAGAAATGGCCCGCCTGGGCGGCGGACAGAAAAGAATCGACGCCCAGCACCGCAAGGGCAAGCTCACAGCCCGTGAACGCATCGAACTGCTGCTGGACGACGGAACTTTTGAAGAATGGGACATGTTCGTCGAGCACCGCTGCACCGACTTTGGCATGGAGAACACCAAGATCCCCGGTGACGGCGTAGTGACGGGCTACGGCATGATCAACGGCCGCCTGGTGTTTGTCTTCAGCCAGGACTTCACCGTGTTCGGCGGGGCGCTGTCAGAAACCCATGCAGAGAAGATCTGCAAGATCATGGACCAGGCCATGAAGGTGGGCGCTCCGGTCATTGGGCTGAACGACTCCGGCGGTGCACGCATTCAGGAGGGCGTAGCGTCCTTGGGTGGTTATGCCGATGTCTTCCAGAAAAACGTGCTGGCTTCAGGCGTGATTCCGCAGATTTCCATGATCATGGGCCCTTGCGCTGGTGGGGCGGTGTACTCGCCCGCCATGACGGACTTTATCTTCATGGTCAAGGACAGCAGCTATATGTTTGTGACCGGCCCTGAAGTGGTGAAAACCGTCACGCACGAAGAAGTCACGGCCGAAGAGCTGGGTGGTGCCATCACCCACACCACCAAGAGCGGCGTAGCCGATCTGGCTTTCGACAACGATGTAGAGGCGCTGATGATGCTGCGCCGCCTGTACAACTACCTGCCGCTGAATAACAAGGAAAAAGCCCCGGTGCGTGCGACGACAGACCCGGCCGACCGTGCCGACATGTCGCTCAACACCCTGGTGCCCAGCAACCCCAACCAGCCCTATGACATGAAGGAGCTCATCCTCAAGACCGTGGATGACGGCGACTTCTTCGAGCTGCAGCCTGACTACGCCAAGAACATCTCGATTGGCTTTGCCCGCATGCGCGGCCAGACCGTAGGCATTGTTGCCAACCAGCCGCTGGTGCTGGCAGGCTGTCTGGACATCAAGTCCAGCATCAAGGCCGCGCGTTTTGTGCGCTTTTGTGATGCGTTCAACATCCCCGTCATCACCTTTGTGGACGTACCCGGCTTCATGCCTGGCACATCGCAGGAATACGGCGGCATCATCAAGCACGGTGCCAAGCTGCTCTATGCGTATGCGGAATGCACCGTGCCCAAGATCACCGTCATCACCCGCAAGGCCTACGGTGGCGCGTATGACGTGATGGCTTCCAAGCACCTGCGCGGCGATGTGAATCTGGCCTGGCCCCATGCCGAAATTGCCGTGATGGGCGCCAAGGGCGCCGTGGAAATCATCTTCCGCGAAGACAAGCACGACCCCGAAAAGCTCGCTGCCCGCGAGGCCGAATACAAGGCGCGCTTTGCCAACCCCTTTGTGGCTGGGGCTCGTGGCTTTATTGACGATGTGATTCAGCCGCACGAAACGCGCAAGCGCATCTGCCGTTCGTTGGAGATGTTGAAAAACAAGCAGTTAGAGAATCCATGGCGCAAGCACGGCAACATCCCTCTGTAAGGGGCGGCGGTGATACAGCCCCCCGATGCTTTGTTGCATGGGCTTGCCGTAGCGCTGCTACTGCCTGCGCCCATGCGCCGCGCCTCGGTCGCTTCGCTGGGCTGTCTCACCACCTCCATGGATAAACCTGCTGCTTAAAGCAAGTACAAGAAAGAGACAAAGATCATGTTTACAAAAATCCTGATCGCCAACCGTGGCGAGATCGCATGCAGAGTCATCGCCACCGCCAAGAAAATGGGCATCCAGACCGTTGCGGTCTACTCCGAAGCGGACAAGGAAGCCCGCCACGTCAAGCTGGCCGATGAAGCCGTGCACATTGGCCCAGCGCCCAGCCGTGAGTCCTATCTGCAGGCCGACCGCATCATTGCCGCCTGCAAGCAGACCGGCGCACAGGCCGTGCACCCCGGCTATGGTTTTTTGAGTGAGAACGAAGCCTTTGCCCGCCGTCTGGAGGAAGAGGGCATTGTCTTTATCGGCCCCAAGCATGCAGCCATTGCCGCCATGGGCGACAAGATTGCATCCAAGAAGCTGGCCAACGAAGCCGGTGTGAACACCATTCCCGGCTACAACGACCCCATCGCTGGTCCTGAGCAGGCCGTGGAAATTGCCAAAGGCATTGGCTACCCCGTGATGATCAAGGCCTCGGCTGGCGGCGGCGGCAAGGGTCTGCGCGTAGCCTTTGACGACAAGGAAGCCTTCGATGGCTTTGCCTCCTGCCAGAACGAGGCGCGCAACAGCTTTGGTGATGACCGCATCTTTATCGAAAAGTTTGTGGAGCAGCCGCGCCACATTGAAATTCAGGTGCTGGGCGATGCGCACGGCAACGTCATCTACCTGAACGAGCGCGAATGCTCCATCCAGCGCCGCCACCAGAAAGTGATTGAAGAAGCGCCTTCGCCTTTCATCAGCGATGCCACGCGCAAAGCCATGGGCGAGCAGGCGGTGGCACTGGCCAAGGCCGTGGGCTACCAGTCCGCAGGCACAGTGGAGTTTGTGGTGGGCAAAAACCAGGACTTCTACTTCCTGGAGATGAACACCCGCCTGCAGGTGGAGCACCCCGTCACCGAATGCATCACCGGGCTGGACCTGGTGGAGCAGATGATCCGCATCGCCGCCGGTGAAAAACTCGCCATCCGCCAGGAAGACGTCAAGCGCGATGGCTGGGCCATGGAGTGCCGCATCAATGCCGAAGACCCATTCCGCAACTTCCTGCCATCGACGGGCCGCCTGGTGCGCTTTAACCCTCCGGAGCAGACCATGTGGCAGGCCGACACCGAACACCTGCACGGCGTGCGCGTAGACACGGGCGTGTACGAAGGGGGCGAGATCCCCATGTACTACGACTCGATGATTGCCAAGCTCATCGTCCACGGCAAAGACCGCAACGATGCGATTGCCAAGATGCGTGAGGCGCTCAACGGCTTTGTGATTCGCGGCATCAGCTCCAACATCCCGTTCCAGGCCGCGCTGCTGGCCCACCCCAAATTCCAGACGGGTGACTTCAACACCGGTTTTATTGCCGAGCACTATGCCCACGGCTTTAACGCCAGTGATGTGCCGCACAGCGACCCGGATTTCCTCGTTGCGCTGGCCGCCCACATGAACCGCCGCTACCGCGCACGTGCGGCCACCATCAGCGGGCAGATGAACGGGCATGAGGTGGTCGTGTCTGCGGACTACACCGTCATCGTCCTGGGTGCAGAAGGCCAGAACCAGCACCACAGCGTAACAGTGTCTGACTTTGAGTTTGACAGCCGCAAGAGCACGGTCACGCTCAACGCCAGCGGCAAGCGCTATGAGTTCCAGAGCTTCAGCGCCATGCGCGAAGTGCGACTGCAGGGACTTTGCAATGGTCAACCCTTTACCGTGCAGGTAGAGCGCGGCACGCCCAAGAACCCGCTGGCACTGCGCATCACCCACAACGGCACGCAGATTGATGCGCTGGTGCTCTCACCCAAGGGGGCCAAGTTCCATGAACTGATGCCCTACAAGGCGCCGCCAGACATGTCCCGGTTCCTGCTCTCGCCCATGCCAGGCTTGCTGGTGGATGTGGCCGTGCAGGAAGGCCAGAAGGTGCAGGCGGGTGAGAAGCTCGCCGTCATCGAAGCCATGAAGATGGAAAACATCCTCTTTGCCAGCCAGGACGGCGTGGTGCGCAAGATCAGCGCAGGCAAGGGGGCGTCGCTGGCTGTTGACGATGTGATTCTGGAATTTGAATGATCGGGGCGGTGTTGCTACAAGCTTTCAGACTTTGTTGCAAAGCTTTGCCGTAGCGCTGCTACTGTCTGCAGCTTTGCGTCGCGTCTGAACCGCCAAGCTTTGCTTGGCTGGCTTGTAGCACCACCTCGAAACGAAGAATGACTATAAAAATCATGCTCCAGCGCTATACCAGTAAGCGCTGACAGCTATGAAAACGATAAGGAGACAGCCATGAACATCACCGCACGCCCCTTCAAGGTCCTGGGCATCCAGCAAGTTGCCATTGGTGGCACCGACAAGCAACGCATGAAAAAGCTCTGGGTGGACATGCTGGGCCTGGAGCAGACCGGCACTTTCCAGTCTGAGCGCGAAAACGTGGATGAAGACATCCTCGCCATGGGCAAGGGTGCGATGAAGGTGGAAGTGGACATCATGCAGCCGCTGGACATCGACAAAAAGCCTGCCGTTCACACCACGCCGCTCAACCACATTGGCCTGTGGATTGACGATCTGCCCAAGGCCGTAGAGTGGCTTACCGCCCAGGGCGTGCGCTTTGCGCCCGGCGGCATCCGCAAGGGGGCGGCAGGTTACGACATCTGCTTTCTGCACCCTAAAAGCAATGACGAGTTTCCCATCGCAGGCGAGGGCGTGCTGATTGAGCTGGTGCAGGCCCCCCCCGAGGTGATTGCCGCGCTGGGCTGAGGTGGCGCAGCCTATTCAGCGTTTATTCAGCCTGCAGGCGATTTTGTTTCTTATGCTGCTGCGCAACCACCGGAGACCACGCTATGCCAGGCAGCAATGCGCAAGCCTATTACGACCGCCAGTACAACGCCCGCGCCAGTGTGCAGGATGCGGCAGCCCTGATTGCCCGCTACACCCAGGAGAGCCAGGCTGCTTCGCAACTTCGAGCTATTAAAAACGTAGCTTATAGCGCACGCAGTACCGACGTTCTGGATATATATCTACCCCAAAGCACGCAACAGCAAGCGCAAGGCGCTCCTGTTTTTATATTTATCCACGGTGGCTACTGGCGGGCCCTGAGCAAGAACGATTCGGCCTTCATGGCCCCGGCGCTCACGCAGGCTGGGGCCATGGTGGTCGTGCCTGAGTACGATCTGGCCCCGGCGGTGACGCTGGACCACATCGTCGATCAGATGCGCCAGATGTTTGCCTGGGTGGTGTGCAACATCGCCATCTACGGTGGTGATGCTCGCAATATCTGCGTCTGCGGCAGCTCCGCAGGCGGTCATCTGGTCGGCATGCTGCTGGCCAAGGGCTGGCAGGAAGACTACGACTTGCCCGCCAGCGCAATGCCCGCCTCGGCCTTCCCACTGAGTGGCCTGTTTGACCTGCAGCCGCTGCTGCACACCCACATCAATGGCTGGATGCAGCTGGACGATGCCGCCGCCATGCGCAACAGCCCGCGCTTTCTGCTGCCAGACGCAAGCACCCATAGCCAGTGCCAGCTGCGCGTAGCCGTGGGGGAGTTTGAAAGCCGAGAATTTCACCGCCAGTCGCGCGAATACCTGGCCGCCTGGAACGCCCGTCTGCTGCCGGGGCAGTGGGTGGAAGCCCCCGCTACCAACCATTTTGATTTGCCGCTGCAGCTGGCAGATGCGCAGTCCATCGTCCATCAGACCGCGCTGCAGCTCATGGGCCTGCCTGTGCAGGCTGGCTGAAGCCGGTGTTGTGATTGCGCCAACGCCCCTGCAGACTGACGCGCAATTGCTCCCCAAAACCAGCGTGGCTGTGTAGGCTTGCGCCCGCACGCCTGCCAGGCGTCCACGGGCAGCACTGGCCGCGCTCCACCTTCCAAGAACGATTCACAGATCCAAAGAGACATGACAACCTCCCTCCGCACCTTGACCGCTCGCGCCACCGCCGTGGCTGCCTTTGCCGCCACCCTGTCTGCCACTGCCTGGGCGCAAGACCCCATCAAGGTGGGCGTGGCGCTCGATATCTCCGGCCCATTTGCGGGACCTGGTGTGGAAATCCGTGATGGCCTGAATCTGGCCGCCAAGCTGCTGGACAACAAGCTGGGCGGCGTGCCCGTGGAATTGATTCAGGCCGACATGGCGGGCAACCCTGAAACCGCCCGCCAGCTAGTGGACCGCTTTGTCAAGCGCGACAAGGTGGACTTTTTCACCGGCCCCGTGGGTTCTAACGTGGTGCTGGCCGTGGGCCCCACCTTGTTTAACGCCAAGGTACCGTTCCTCTCGGCCAACCCCGGCCCCAGCCAGCTGGCGGGCAAGCAGTGCAACCCGTACTTCTTTGGCACCAGCTACCAGAACGATGCCATGCACGAAGCTGCAGGCAAGCACGCGGCCGACAAGGGCTACAAGAAGGTGGTTGTGCTCGCGCCCAACTACCCCGCAGGCAAGGACGCGGTCAACGGCTTCAAGCGCGCCTATGCCCAGCCTGTGCAGGACGAGGTCTACACCAAGGTCGGCCAGTTGGACTTTGCCGCCGAACTGGCCCAGCTGCGCGCAGCCAAGCCCGATGCGGTCTACATCTTCCAGCCCGGTGGCATGGGCATCAACTTCATCAAGCAGTTCATGGGCGCGGGCCTGAACAAGGACATGGTGCTGATCTCCTCGCCCTTTACCGCTGACCAGGACATCATCGCCGCCGTGGGTGAGCCCATGGTCGGCATCTACAACGCCTCCAGCTACGCACACGATCTGGACAACGCCGCCAACAAGCAGTTCGTGGCCGAGTTCCAGAAAGCCTATGGCCGCCTGCCCACGCTGTACGCGGCCTTTGCCTATGACGTGGTCATGAACCTGGACGCTGCCGTGAAGGCAGTGGGCGGCAAGCTTGACGACAAGGCCGCCGTCGCCAAAGCCATCAAGAACGCCAAGTTTGACTCCGTGCGCGGCAATGTCAGCTACGGCAACAACCAGTTCCTCACCCAGGACTACTACCTGCGCCAGGTGGTCAAGACCGCAGACGGCCAGATCACCAACCAGCTGCAGCCCGGCAAGATCTATACCGCTCACCAAGATAGTTTTTCGGCCCAATGTGGCATGAAATAAGCGCTAGCCGCTATCAAAAATATGGAAACCATTACCTGGGATGACTTTGCCCGCGTCCAGCTGCGCGTAGGCCGCATCGTGGCGGCCGAGGTGTTTGCCCAAGCGCGCAAACCGGCTTACCTGCTGCAGGTGGACTTTGGCCCGGAGCTGGGCATCAAAAAATCCAGCGCGCAGATTACCCACCACTACACGCCCGAGGCGCTGATTGGCAAACAGGTCGTGGCCGTGGTGAACTTTCCCAAAAAGCAGATTGGCCCGGTCATGAGCGAATGCCTGGTCACAGGCTTTCCCGATGCAAACGGCCATGTCGTGCTCTGTGTGCCAGACCAGAACGTGCCTTTGGGCGCGCCATTGTTTTAAGGGCAGGCTGCAATGGATCTGGTTTTTTTACTGGAGCAAACCCTCAACGGCCTGGGCTATGGCCTCATGCTGTTTCTGCTGGCTGCGGGCCTCACGCTGGTGTTCGGCATCATGGACACGCTCAACCTCGCGCACGGCGCGCTGTTTATGGCCGGGGGCTATGTCTCGGCCAGCGTGCATACGCACAGCGGCTCTTTCTTGCTGGCGATTGCGGTGGGCATTGCCGTCACGGTGGCCCTGGCTGCGGTGCTGGAGGCCGTGCTCATTCGCAAGCTCTATGCGCGTGACCACCTGAGCCAGGTACTTGCCACCTTTGGCGTCATCTTGATTGCGGACGATGTGGTCAAAGCCATCTGGGGGCCTTCGCCCATCATGGCGTCCACCCCGGCGGCGCTCTCGGGGCCGGTTCAGCTGTTCGGCTTTCTGCCATATCCCAGCTACCGCCTGCTGATTCTGGCCGCAGGCCTGGCTGCCGCGCTGGCGCTGTACCTGCTGGTCAGCCACACCAAGCTCGGCATGTGGGTGCGCGCGGGCGCGTCCAACCGCCAGATGGCGCAGTGGATGGGCATTCGCGTGAACCGCGTGTTTGCCATCGTCTTTGCCATGGGGGCGGCGCTGGCCGCCTTGGCGGGGGCGCTCATGGCCCCCATCAGCGCCGTGCAGGTGGGCATGGGGGAACACATCTTGATTCCCGCGCTGGTGGTCATTGTGATCGGCGGCATTGGCTCGGTGCGCGGCGCACTCATTGCCAGTCTGCTCGTGGGCCTTGTTGATACCGCAGGCCGAGCCTTGCTGCCGCCGCTGCTGCGCGAGGTGCTCTCGCCCACGCTGGCGGCGGACATTGGCCCCGCCGTGGCCAGCATTGCCATGTATGTGCTGATGGCCGGTGTGCTGGTGTTCAAACCCTCGGGCCTGTTCCCGGCGCGTGGTTAAAAGGGCGGTTTTCTTGTGATGCATTCAAACCCTGTCAATACATACAGCGCTGCGCAGAACCCGCCGCCGATGGCATCCAACGCCCATGCGCGCTGGGTCAGCCATAGCGTGCTGGCTGCGCTGGTGATCGTGCTTGGCACCTTTCCGTGGGTCGCACCCGCGCTGGGGCTGGATTACTACGTGGACTTTGTGCGCCGCATCCTGATTGTCAGCATTGCGGCGCTGAGTCTGAACTTTCTCATCGGCCGCGCAGGCCTGGTCGCGCTGGGCCATGCCGGTTTTGTGGGCGTAGGCGCCTATGCCGTGGTCGCCATGGTGGAGGGTGGCTACAGCAACGCCTGGCTCATCTGGCTGGTCGCGGCCGTGGCGGGCTTTGTGGTGTCGGGCCTGATCGGGCTGGTGGCTGTGCGCACCAGGGGTGTGTACTTCATCATGATCACGCTGGCCTTTGCGCAGATGCTGTACTACCTGGCCGTGTCGCTGCGCTTCTGGGGCGGGGACGACGGCTACACCATGTACAGCCCGCTGCAACTGTGGGATGGCGTGGATGCGCAAGGAAATGGGCTGTTCAGCCTTGTTCTGCTTGCCTTTGCATCACTCTTTTTGGTGCTTTCGCGCATCGAGCGCTCCTACTTTGGCCGCGCTTTGGAAGGCATTCGTGACAACGAAACGCGCATGCAAGCCATGGGCTACCCCACGGTGTGTTTGAAACTCCTGGCCTTTGCGCTGGCAGGCAGCATTGCCGCCTTGTCGGGCGCGCTGCTGGCGACGCAAAACCTGTTTGTCAGCCCCAGCCTGATGCAGTGGAACCAGTCGGCCCTGCTGATTGTGATGGTCGTCATCGGCGGCATTGGCCTGCGCTGGGGCGCGCCGCTGGGCGTGGCCGTGTGGCTGGTGCTGGAAGAACTGCTCAAGCAGCACACGGACTACTGGCACGCCCCCATGGGCCTGCTGCTGGTGGCCGTGGTGTTTCTGGCCCCCAGGGGCTTGGCGGCATTCTTTGCCAAAAAAGACAGCGCAGCTAAAAAGCAGAGCGCCCAGCGCAGTAAGGACGCCGCATGAGCCTGCTTTCCATTCAAAACCTCGTCAAACGCTTTGGCGCGCTCACGGCGACGGACCATGTTTCGCTGGCCGTGGAAAAAGGCGAAATCCACGCCCTGATCGGCCCCAACGGCGCAGGCAAATCCACGCTGGTGCATCTGATCTCGGGCCTGCTGCCTGCGGATGAAGGCTCCCTGGAGCTCGACGGGCAGGAACTCATCCACCTTGCCCCCCACCAGCGTGTGGCAGCGGGCCTGTCGCGCTGCTTTCAAATTACGAGCATTTTTCCGAAGCTGACCGTGGCCGAAAACCTGCTGCTGGCCGTGCAGGCCCACCACAGCAATAGCTTTCGCTGGTTCAAAGTGCGCGACAAGGATGCAGACCTCCAGGCCCAGGCCTGGGAGCTGGCGCACCGTGTGCAGCTGGAAAGCCAGTGGAACACCGTGGCTGGCACCTTGCCCCACGGCGCGCAGCGCAAGCTCGATGTCGCCTTGGCCATTGCCGCTACGCCCAAACTCCTGCTGCTGGACGAGCCCATGGCAGGTATGGGGCCAGCCGAATCCGAAGAAATGGTGGAGCTGATCCAGCAGCTGCGCAAAGACATGGCGATTTTGCTCATCGAGCACGATATGGACGCCGTGTTCCAACTGGCCGACCGCATCACCGTGCTGGTCTATGGCAAGGTGTTTGCACAGGGCACAGCCGCGCAAATCCAGCACGATGCGCGCGTGCAGGCCGTGTATCTGGGCCAGGAAGATGAACTGGAAGAACAAGCAGAAGAGGGCGCGGCATGAGCGGTTCCACGACACCATTGCTCGAAGTGCGCAATATCGAAGCAGGCTATGGCGCCAGTCAGGTGCTGTTTGGCGTGAGTTTGACGATTGAACCGCACCAGGTGGTCAGCCTCATGGGCCGCAATGGCATGGGCAAATCCACCACCATCAAATGCATTACCGGCGCTTTGCCTGTGCGCAAGGGGCAGATTTTCTTTGAGGGCCAAGAAATCACCAATCTGCCAGCCGACGCAATCGCCCGCCGTGGCATTGCGCTGGTGCCCGAAGGGCGCATGTGTTTTCCCAATCTCACGGTGAAAGAACACCTGATCGCCTTTGCACGCAAGCCGGATCGGACGCAGGAAACAGCCTGGGATTTGCAGCGCATCTATGAACTGTTCCCACGCCTGAAGGAGCGAGAGCACCATATGGGCAACCAGCTCTCGGGTGGCGAGCAGCAAATGCTGGCGATTGGGCGGGCTTTATCGACGAATCCCAAATTGCTGATTTTGGATGAGGCGACGGAGGGATTGGCGCCGGTGGTGCGAAAGATTATATGGGATAGTATATTTAAAGTAATAAATTATGGAGTTGCAGTTATTGTCGTAGACAAATATTCAAATAATTTAAATATAAAAAGTTTTGAATATGAAATAAAAAAAGGTAAAAATACTTATTCAAGTATAGTGTAAAAATACATTAAAAAAACATGATGAGATTTGTTTTTCTATCCGCCGCCTTAATATTAATATTTTCTGCATATTTCTTATTTAAGAAGAAATTGAAGATTTTTTTAAACGAATTGATACCTAAATACCATTCTGTAAATATTAGAAGTAATGA
>ERZ1034984.539-NODE-539-length-41591-cov-32.267768_pt1 | contig 41591 bp, 64 predicted proteins | sample MGYA00520589_ERZ1034984 | MGnify/ENA primary metagenome ERZ1034984 (study PRJEB33766, sample SAMN09781790) | gut metagenome | biome: gut microbiome | host: Homo sapiens | place: Madagascar | study: EMG produced TPA metagenomics assembly of the PRJNA485056 data...
GATACGATTTCAAATCCTGTCATTGTTGTTTCTTCTTTTGTCATTTTCTTTTCCTTTCCTTTCTTGCACAGCACCGACCCATATGGTAAAATCACACGGGAGGTGATACGCTGTGACCGTTAATAAAATGGTTGAATACTTAGGCGAGCCGTATTGCGCATCCGTAATTGATGGCGAACGTGTTGTGTATCGCAAACTTAACGAAGATTTTGACTTTGAAGTATCGGGAGTACGTCAGGGTAAAATGCTGTATTCGTTATATGTTTGGAGGCTTAGACCGCATCGTGAAATCGTAGGGGTCTATCACAACATTCATGGCGCAGAAGTCTTAAAAGACTTTCTCGGCTATTGCGCGATCAGGTACGGAAATCGTCTAAGCAGTATTCAGGTCGAACGCGAAGAGCTGTAACTATCAGCGCCAGCTCGTACCGACTCAGCCCTGCGCGGTTTAGGATGGCCTCAAGCTCTTCTATCCGTGCGGGGTCTTTTTCTACAAGTTCAAATCTACGGAACTCCAGGTGTTTTCCCCCCTTTTTCATTTGTCATTGTCCTTTCCCCTTTCCGCGCATAAACGCAATAAAAGCCTCACGCGGTATTTTTACGCGGTTGCCTACGATGATTACGTCAAAGCCCAGCAGCTCCGGGCGCTGCCTTGCCGCAACGCGGATAAGCTGAGGGTCAGAGTGCAGCACACTTGCCACCTGTGCCGGTGTCAGCGTTGTCGCGTCCATGCGTTCAACTTCCGTTAGTGTCATGCGCTTACCTTCCTTTCTTGGTTCCTTGTAACGCTTAAAGCGTTATTTTACACAAAAAATTAATGCGTCCACTGAATGTCGTTATATTCCATTCCGAGAGCAGCACACAAAGGCTGAATTTTATCAATCTTAGGTACTGTTTTCCCGCTTTCCCAAGACGAAATGGTCTTTTTGCTTACTTTCAGTGTATCAGCAAGTTCTTCCTGCGTTATTCCTTTATTTACTCTTGCCGCCTTTAAAGTAATGGTCATTCTTCATTTTCACCTCGCTTTATAACGCTTAAAGCGTTTTGTTGTTTCTTAATATAGCACTACGCACACCACTTGTCAACACTTAAAGCGTAATTTTTTTAATTTTTTATTGCTTTTTTTACGCTTATGGTGTAATATGCTGATTGAGGTGATATTATGAGTGCTTTAGGAAACAAAGTAGTTTTTTCGGAAAACTTAAAATATTATATTGAAAAAAGTGGAAAGGATAGGCGAGAATTAGCGGAAATATGGGGTTTTCCTTATTCAACTGTGACTGAATGGGTTAACGGCAGAAAATATCCTCGTATTGATAAAATTGAAAAGATAGCTAATTATTTTGGAATTGCAAAAGCAGATTTGATAGAAGAAATGAAAGAACAGCCCCTCATTTCTAAGGAGCTGTCCGAAACTAAAAAGGCTATGCACGAGTTTGTTGACACTCTTTCCGAAGAACAGGCGCAACAGCTTCTTCAGATAGCACGTACTGTATTTCGTCAATAAACCGTTGAAATTGTTCTTCGTCCATTTTTGATATTAGCTTTTTCAATTCCTCTTTTGCCGTCATCTTTGTTCTCCCTTCCATTTTTGCTCATTCTCTTATTTTGATATTATTTATCGTATATTATCTTGTGAAGATATTAGCACAATTGCGTATATTCGTCCATTCTTGTTATGCACAAACATAAAACATCCTTTTTGTGCAATTTGCGTGGTGGATTATATAGGCAATGTACACAAGTCGAGATTGCTGTTATTAAGCAATCAACCGAAATTGTTGAAAATCGTGGAATTATTGGGGTGTAAGTGGTATAATTGTTAATATCCACAAAATACACGGATTGATAATTAAAGGGAGGAAAACATGAAGAAATGTAAGTATTGTATGTCGGAAATTGACGATAAGGCGAAAATTTGCCCACACTGTGGTAAGCGTCAAAAGAGAAGCGTTATAAAGACTATTCTCAGCTGTATCTTTCTGCTTTTCGTAGTACTGGTGATAATCGCAATAGCTACTGGCGACGGTGATAAAGACGAGGCCGGTATCATGACTATGGATAAGTTTAATGCCATTCAGAACGGTATGACCTATGAGGAAGTCGCTGAGATCGTCGGTGGCGAGGGTGAGCTTTCAAACACTGCCGGTGACGGCGAGTATAAAATTGAGCTCTATTCTTGGGATGGTAACGGCAGCGTTGGTTCAAACGCTAATGTTACCTTCACAAACGGTAAAGTCTCCGGCAAGGCTCAGCTGGGATTAGAAGCGTCGGCCAGCAACAAAGAGAGCACCTATGAAACTAAGCGTGACCTTTTTGAAGATGAAAATCTTAAAGTTACATTTTTAAAGGTATACGAAGATGATAATGCAGAGGGTATGCTTTATCTGCAATTGAACGTAGAGAGCAATTATAAGCAGCGGATCACTGTTATGCTTGAAAACCCTGTCGTAAACGGTTATAACACAACCACTCTCGGTGCAATGCCTATGGAAATCGACTCGGGGGCTCAGAACAAAACGCCGTTTATTTATAATGAGGAAAACGTCAGCATTGATAAGCTGGACGATCTCAAAAACATTAAATTTAATATTTCTATCTATGACTCCGAGACTATGAGCAATCTGTTCACTTCCGAGCAAATAGTCATTGACTTTGAGAATTGATTTTCAGATCACCCTGCCCGCCGCTGCAACCCGGTAGGCAGGGCTTGTAACAGATGTCCCTTGCAAACCGTATCTGTTACGGTTATAGCGTAGCAAAATGTACCTCCGAAATCTACAACGAAATCGCCGAAATGGCGCTTTTTCAGTGGTTTCGCCAAAAACAAGAACATTTCGGCGAAAACAAGAATGCTTTGGAGATGATGAATAACCGTGCAATCGACTTATGAAATTCCCGATTTGACTGTGGTTTTCGCCAAAATCCGCAAAGGCAAAGACGCATCGGGGCTAACTAATCAGGAAATCGCCGACAAGTCCGGCATCGCGTACAACACCGTGTGCAACATAACCGCCGGTACTGCAAAGCAGGTTTCGTTTCACAGCGTCGCCGCCATATGCGTTGTTCTCGGCCTGTCGCTCGATGAAACGTTGGGCTTGCGTGATACCGATACTAACGACTATATCCGCGAACTTGAAATTGAAAACGCCTGCGCAAAAAACGACGTTGAGCACCACAAGCGCATGAACGCCGTTTACAGACCGCTGATCTTCTGCCTTGTCGGTGTATGCGCAATTCTGCTGTGCGTGGTCGTGGGGTATATCATATTTGATGTACAGCTAAAGAATATCGGCTTGTTCAAATCCGGCGGCTTAACGGTGCTGGCCGTGTTCCTGGCTATCGTGGTGCTTGCTGCCGTCGCCCTGATCGTCTTTGCAGTGAAAACCGTAATTCACGATGCTAAAACAGCCAAAAGCCCACAGGATTAATTTTGTGAGCATTATTCGCTATAAAATTATTTTCGGCGAATATCTAAGGGGGTTAAAGCGAATAATGAAATGCAAAAAATGCAAAGCTGATATACCGGATGAACTTCATCCCGTATACTGCTGCTACTGCGCCGAGAAGCTTCAGCGCGAGCGAAAGAAGAAAGACGAGATCAAAATACCCACGCCGCGCAAGCGTGGGCAGAAGTGGTATGTTGATCTTCGGCGCGAGGGCGTGATGGTGATCGAGGCCACCGAGGCCGAGGCGAGGGCAAAGGCGCTGGCAATTCGCACGGGAGTTGTCGCCGCCGAGAAAAAGCGCCCCCCACTCACGCTGCGGCAGGCAATAGATAATTATATCAACGATCGAGATAACGCCCTTTCGCCTTCCACCATTCGCGGCTACTACACGATCCAGCGCAATGCGTTTGCTGATGTAATGGATGAAGATATCCACGCCGTGCGCAACTGGCAAGCCGTTGTTAACGAAGAAGCTGGGCGCGTCGCGGCGAAAACAGTCAAAAATGAATGGCGGCTGACTAAATCGGTTCTGAAGCAAAACGGTGTTGCTTTTGATGTTACATCGCTGCCGCAAGTAGTACACGACGAGCTCCCGTGGCTGAACTACGATCAGATAAAAATATTCCTTGCCGCTGTACGCGGTGCACCATGCGAGCTGGGGGCGCTGTTCGCGCTTCATAGCTTGCGCCGTTCCGAGTTGTTAGCGTTGACGCCTGACAAAATAAAAGATGGGAAAATATTAGTTCACGGAAGCGCAGTATTGAATAAGGATAATAAGCTTATTCAGAAGCGGGAAAATAAAAATACTCCATCTCGCCGAGAAATTGAAATTATGATACCGCGCCTTGAGGAACTTCTTGCAGAGAACACTACGCCAGTTGGTACGCCGTACATTCGTTTCAATCCTAATACTCTACGCGCTCAGATAAATCGGATCTGCGAACAAAGCGAGTTGCCGCTGGTTGGCGTTCACGGTCTACGGCGCAGCTTTGCATCGCTGGCGTATCATCTCGGCTGGGCGGAGCAGCAGACAATGAAAGTCGGTGGTTGGGCGGACTATAAGACTGTGCACGATATCTATGTTAAGCTTGCCGCGGCCGATGAAAAGCGTGATATAGATCGTATGAAAGCGTTCTTTAATTGAAAATTTACAACAATTCTTACAACATCGGCGTAAAATCCTTGATTTATCAATGCTTTTAGCTGATGCTTCACGGGTTCAAGTCCCGCCTCGCGCACCATAAAAAGAGAAATCCCGTAGTTATTGAAACTGCGGGATTTTCTTTGTTTATCAATGATTTTCGGGTTTTGCACTGTGTAGATATTTTCCACAAATTTCAGACAACATCTGCCGTTTGTAGGGCTTTTAAGTGGCCATTTTACACCACTTTTTACACCACCTAAAAAATGGGCGGTGTTATTCCACGTCCACAATCCCGAAGTAATACGCTGCCATCTTTGCGTTGGGGCTTTTCGCGTCCTTATCGAACAGAAACGCCTTTGCCATGCAAGCGTAAAATTCGGGTGTGCCTACGTTGTATTTGTTGGCGACGGTGCAGTAATCCGAATACATCATGTTCATTGCTACGTTCCAGCAATAATCGGATATATGATCGAATTTTACGCCGATAGACTGTGCGACTGCCGTTGTCTGCGCGATCGTCCAGTGTCCGCCGGTCGTGCCGTCGTCGTTCAGCATTTTAGCGTTCCATGCCTCCGCGTCGTCACGAGTAAATTTACCTGTGCGGCATAGACACTGTTCCATGCTGTCGATAGCTTCCCAGCAATCTACCATGCCATGCACTGCCTGATACGTCCGTTCTGTAGACGGTGAGGCCATGTATTCAGATATGGCATTTTCAAGCTTTTCTTTGTAAGCTTTGATTTTATCCTTCATTGGCTTTACAGCTTTTCAACTGTCACTGCGAAATTGTTGACAACCGCTGCTGCGCCGCCGAGCGAGAACGACAGAAGCGAATTGCCGCAATTGCAAATGTTGCGAACGATAGCGCTAATAGACAGATTTGTTGCCGTGTCGGTTGCCGCTACCGTAACTGATGCATTAGCGCCTATAACGGCGACACCGTCTTTAAGCGCGGTTACAGATACAGTGCCAGCGGCAGAGGGCGTGACAGTGCAGGACGCATTGATAAGATAGTAGCCCTGCCCGCAAAGCGTGATTGCATTTCCATCCTGTTTTACGTTGCATCCAAAACGTCTTATGGTGCTACCAACAGGGATAACGTCTCCTGCCGCCAGCGTAGCACCGGCATTATTACAAGTATAAATTGCACTTTTGCTCATTTTAATCACCTTTCATAGTTTTTATAAAAAATAAGTGGGACAGCTATTGCCGCCCCACTGCCTCGCCTTATAGGGCGTTAATTGTGTTTAGTTTAGACGTTGCTGTAATTGCCGCAAGAGCAGTTACCGTTCGCCCACTGGGGAACAACGCCGTAGCCATAAGGGCTTGTACGCGGTACGCCGCAAAGCGCAAGCTGCAAGTTCAGACCGTTGATCTGATTCTGCATATCGGCTATACGGTTGTTGCAAATCGCGTCGAGGATTTTCTGCGTCTGTGCGGTAGTGTTTGCGTTAATTGACGCGGTGTTGATTGCACCGTTGTAATTTACGCTGTCGATGCCGCGCAGAGTGTTGCAGCAGCATTCCTGCTGACGTGCAAAACCTTCCGCCGTTGCCGCCTGTAGATCGCGCAGCTCACCTAAGACGTTGTAATTGCCGTCTTTGATCGCGCCGGTGGTATCATAAGCCGCCTGACGCACTGCCGCGACCGTCTCGTTGTTCTGACGTTCCAGCGCCGCAAAATCTGTGGCTCGCTGTACATCACCTACCGTAGCGTTGCGTTCTCTGTTGTTACCGCCGAAGTTGCCGAAGCCGCCGCCCATAAGGGCGAGGATAGCAAACAGCCAAAGACCTTCGTTGCCGAAGCCTCCAAAGCCGCCACCCTGTACAGCAGCGATATCAGCAGGAGACAGTCCTTCGTTCACATTTAACACCTCCTATTTTATAAATTTTTATATTTCCAAACGGCGCGCCTCCGTGTGGATCACTGAAATTGCGTTAATACGCTCTGAGGGTCTACCCCTCGCTCACGGCAAAGCGAATAAAATGCTTGCTGCATATTGACACCGCCGTTTTTAAGTTGCTGAAGCTGCGCAAGTGCGGGATTTTTAGATATCATTTCTTGCAATGCCGCAGCCGGATTTTTCGCAACTTTGTAAGCGCGGTATAAACTAACCGCCGTATTCATTGCCGGGTTATTCTGCGTTGGCAGATTTGCCGCCCCTTGACTTCCCCTCAGGCTTTCCAACAGTGGATTGTTCATTGATGATCTCCTCCAGTTTCGTTAAGCGTTCTTCAATGTTGCTTATGTCTACTGCATCCTGCGTTGGTTGCGGCTTATACGGTGTCAGCAGGTAAGGTGTTTTTGATTTGTATCCCGCATCGTCCGTTTTTACATACCAACCGATCAAGGCATCCGTGCGAGAAATATCTATTGCGAGTAATTCGCTGCGTGGTGTCAGCCTGAGCGCGTCCACGCCGTTTTCACCGTTCACACGGATAATTTGATACTGCTGCGGCATCTGCGCTCCCGTGCCCATCTGCGGCGCGTAGGACGGTGTATATCCATAGCCGTTTCCGTAACCGTACATTCCGTTCATGGGTTAACCCCCTTTTGTTTTTTTCTGTCTAAATCATCGCATAAAAAAAGCCCCGTAACGTGTCAGTTACAGGGCGATAATGTGTCATAAAAAAAAGAGGGTAACGCATAATGCGCTACCCTTTAACTATGTCTGCTATTTTGTTTTTGATGCTGCGTATACGCCGGTTGATTGTTTCAACACTGCAATGCTGCCGGTCGGCTATTTCGATGATCGATAGCCCGTCGGCGCGTAGATTAAGTATTGTTTTTTCTTCCAGCGTAAAGCCGCATTCAGCTATCAGCCGTTCGCGCAATGCCGTTGGAAATTGCAGCTTGCATTTTCGTTTCGGCTGCGCTATTTCTTTCAAGGCTTCCATTGTCACCGCCTATCAAAGCTTCATAAATGATATCGGCAAGGTCTGCCGACGCTTCGTCGATGCCGTTTATCCGGCAAAATTCTTTGATGGTTGCAGTCATCAAATGGCCTCCGTTTTATGGTTTACAAGGGATTACTTATCACACTTCGGCTTATCATACTCCATAGCCTGCTTACTGTCGCTTACACCGGCGGTTGTCGGGTCGGTGACTACGCCGAGAATGGTAAGCACCGCAAACAGCGCGTTTACAACGGCCAGCAGCTTGTCTCCCAGCGCGTCAAGCTTGAGATCGATGCCGAACACCGCCGCCACTACCTGAATAAGCAGCAGCACCGCCGGAACGAGCGCGAGCCAAAAGGTCTTATTTTTAAGTCTTACAGTCCAGTTGATTTTCATGTTTGCCCTCCGTCAATGATGATGATTTTTCATGTCTTCTTCAAGATCGCTTATGCGATGGTTGATTACCTTGATTTGCTCCTCTACCACAGGCATACGCTTTGCGAACTTGTTGTGCTCCCTGACCTCTCGTGTCAGCTCGATCACCTTTGTTTCCATTACTGCCTGTGATTCGCTGTTGCTGATAAGTACGCCGATGAGCGTTAAAACGCCCGTTATGATAGCGACTATTATGCTCTCTGCCATACTTTATTTCTCCAACATCATTTCGATCATTCTTTTGTTATATATTGTAACCCTGAGCATATCCTCCGTCAGATCGATCACGCCGTTGCCCTTGCCCTTGATTATGCCGTCCTGCATAAGCTGCCTGACGGTATCGCGGTAAAAGCCCTCCGGCACATCCTCGATCTTGTTCCAACGTATCATTTCTTCATCCTCGCTTTCTGCTGTATATTTCGGTCTGCCGAAGCCGTAGATCGTGCTGCCGAGATACCGGGTAACGCGCTGTACGGCGTTGCCGTAGTTGCCCTCTATCGTAACGAACGTGTTGCCGTTTACGCTTTCGACAATCCCCGTGTGGCAGGGGAGTCCGTCGCGGCTGTCGCGCTGGAAAAACTGATCTCCCACCTGCGGCTTGGTGAAAAGCCTCGCCTGTGCCGCGTAGTATTTCGCCCAGCTCACGCAGCTTGCGCCGTACTGCCCGGTGAGGCACAGCACATCCTTTGCCTCGCTGCCGGCAATGCGCCAGAAGCACCACGCTACAAAGCTTGTGCACCATTCATAGCCGTTCTTTGGCGTGTTCCAGAACTTTGCCTTATCAAGCTCTGCCTGAAACATCGTGAAGTTGCCCCGCCCGGCGTTATCCTCAAAGCTGTATAAGTCTTTGTTGCTCGCTTTTTCCCTGTAGCCTATGTACTTTGCCGCCAGCTCAAGCACCTGTTTCGGGGTAATATTCATGTCGCATCCTCCCACGCGCTCGGCAGCGCCGACGCATCGTATACTACGTTATCCTGTAAGCACCTATGCACAGTGCCGGAAGCGTCCTTGTAGCATTCGCCGGTCATGTACATGCCGCTCGTGCCGAGAGGGGCTACCCATGCCTTGGCCTTTGCAGGGTCTTTCGTGTGGCACAGCCCCCACAGAGCGCGGAGCGTACTCGGCCTGCCCTGATAATTCGCGGCGTTGTGCGGCTGAATAAGCGTCCACACCTGCCCCTCGTCCGCAACGGGCGTACCGGCAGGACATGCGCTGTAATCCTTCTGCGCGTCGAAATCGGGCACGGCGATTTCTGCGGCAATAATCGCCGTGCCGTCCATCGTGCTCGCGCGTCCGCGCAGATTGAGCGCATCGTCCGCGCCCTTTTCTTTCATTTTGATCATGGCCTCTGTCTTTGTCATACGCTGTTGACTCCTTCCCTGTAGGCGTTTTCAAGGTCGCCGGTGCTTACGGCGTTTTTCAGCTCGGTTCTCATATCCTGTACGACACTTGCGTTTTCGTTGACTTCGAGCATTCTGCCCGTCGCCAGCCATTCGGCAAGGTTGCTTTCGATTTCCGCCTGCAAGCCGTCCTTTTCCTTGACGTGGATAACATATTCGTCGTATTCAAACAGCGGCGTGGGGTTTTCCACATCTGTCGGGGTGATATCCTTTATATTTTCATGCAGTCGAATTTCTGCATATCCCGGCATCGGCCAGTAGCTTTCTACCGTGACCGCTGCCGGTGAAGCGTTGCCTTGTACTCTCATGATGCTGCCTCCTTTAATTTTCTGATTTTGACTGTATCGTAATATTTCTTTTTTCATAATGTGGCGGCTTTGTCGCACCCCCCTTAGGAGGGGATATAAAGCAGGCGCGACCCCATGTACGCGTTCAAGGAGGACGGGTCAGAGTCCAAACCAACCGTAAAGAGACCACACTTCGAGCCATAAGCGAGACGACCGCCGTGTTGTAAGCTGCGCCAACCAGCAGAAGACCAACAAGCGTCACAATCGTAGGTCGTTTCGCTACCGCTACCTGCGGCAGACGGGAGCATGACATGAGGATTATTGCCAGTGTCAAGCCCCTCCTGTGTGATATAGCTACTCGACCAGTTGGTTGCTCCCTTGAACGACAGGGCGGTGTAGTTCGTGGTGGTATCGTCTGCGTACTTGGACGGGTCGTTGCACACATAGTAAGTGCCGTTGTTCCAGTTGATACCATCAACCCATTCCCAAACATTACCCCACAGACCCTCGATACCGCGCCAAACCACATCAACCATACCGTCCGTTCCGGCAGGTCTACCCGTGAGATCGCTGACCTCATCACAAGTGCCCGTTTTGCGCTGCGCGGCGTTAGGGCTACTGTCACAGTAGCCACGTCCAATGACGGACTGCACATTGTTGTTGGCAAATTCCACGAGAATCAACATCTGAATTGCGGAGAGTGCGGCAATGTCGATAATACCCCAACCCGTACCCTTTGCTTTTGCACTGGAACGCACGGCCGCTCTATTCCTAAGTCCCCCCGGGTCTACGCCGGACATGGACTTGGCATTCTCCGTGGACTTATAAGCACCCACATAGAGATGATCCTTTGCCACGCCGCCGTGATTGAACGCGGGGTGAAGCGTGAATCCGTCCGTGGCTTTTTCCGCAATCTTGAGACATTCCACATTTCCACTACGATAACGGCGATACCAAAACTTTGGGATTTTCACCATTACATCACCGGTGGACAGGGTTTCACGGACAATGCCACTCCAAGGGTAACAGTTGTTGAAATCACTCGAACCCGCCGCTGTGCCTACGGCTGCTGTGGCGGTCTTACCGACAGCGGAATCCGTTCTCGCCCACGCGGGGGAGACGGCAGTAATGTCCCGGCTGATACCGTAGATTTGTACTGCGTATACCACAAGTGACTCAACCTGACCGTCAGTTATTATGCTGACTTCTTTGGTTTTAGTGTTGTCTCCAAGCTCTACTGTAATTGTCCAAGTACCCTTGCTCTTAACTTTAAAATTAACACTGCCCGAAGTATCAGGCGCGGTCAGCGTTGTGCTGCCATTTGTGCAGGTGCATACCGCGCCGGAGTTGTACGTCACCTGTATAACAGCGGCAAAGGATGAACCGCCTCCGCATCGGTTTATTAAAGGCATTACAAATCCCTCCTGATTATTAACGTCACCGGGATATCCGTTGTCGGAACGTCACCCAGCGCAACGAGCTGGATGCTGCCTGCCGCCTGTGTGCCGCCGACAATCATTGCACCGCTCAGCGCTTCCATCTGCGCCTGCGTTATGCCGTTGTTTTCTCGCGGCAGAAGCTCGACCGCCGATGTCGTGGTGATGTTAGAATTGCTTAGGGTGTATTTTTTCGCGGTACTCCATCCAGACGCAGATAGTGTGGTGTTCACTTTCGTTGACCGCCCAGCGGAATACACCTCCCACGTATACCCCGTAGCCGCCGCCGCTGTGCAGTGATAAACAAGCTTTGCCGCCGTGTCGATGTACTCTTGGCCGACAACGCCGACGGTCGATGTTGTGGGTGGGGTGGTACCGATGATGGGCTGAGCGTTGCCGAGAAGATTAAGCGCTTCATTAATTGTCGGATCGTCGCTCGTAAGCCTCAAAGCCGTTTTGGTCTCGTCCGCCAGCAAATTGGATTTTGACAGCGGCGTTCCGACAGTGTCGCATCCGTCAGGGTTCAGTGCGATATCCAGCGTTGCATTTCCGGCAAGCAGCTGTGTTCGCCATTCTGAAAAGCTCTCAGGCAGCGATGAGGGCGCTTTTAGCTTCCTCGACGTGCCGTCGCCTTTGATTATGGTGTTTTTCAAATGCTTTCCTCCTATTCTCCGCAATAATACAAATTAACGTATTCAAATGCGGCAACTGTTTTGTCTATCTCGTTATACAATGACTGTTCCAGTTCGACGAGCGCCGTGTTTATGAGATAGAGCAGATATTCAATGTCATTCGCGGTCGAGAATGTGAGATTGCGCATGCTCGTTGGCACTGTAGGCGCGTCGACCGGCAATGTAAGCTGTCCTCGCAGCTCGGTAAGGTTAGCAAGGTATGTTTCCATTGCCGCCTGCATCGGTATGTCCGTGACCGCCCAATCGGTCTTGGGACTGACCGTGATGCTTTCGGGGTCATACGGCAGAACAACGGTAACGTCATTGCCGCCGCCTCTCGCCGCGCTGTATGCCGCCACTCTCTGCGGCAGCGTCTTCATTTGCTGCGCGATATACGAAACGGCCTGCCCGACGCGGTTTAAGTCGGTGTAGTTATACGCGCCTTTCATACCGGCCATATACTCCGTTTTCTCCGCGTCTGTCAGAGCGCTGAGCCCTCTGGCGAGTATCTTTCCCTTTAGCTCGTAAACGCGGTCTACATCGGCTTGTGTGCGGTCATATATAAGGTTATCGATCACACTCATATCAAAGCTTTCACCTTTACCTTTCCGCTCAGAGAGCCGTTGAATGTTATCTCATCAACCAACACAAGCGCATCCATCTCGTCGGTGTACATGGTCTGCAAGCCTATAATGTCACCGACTTCGAGCTCGGGATTGCCGCGATACGTCGCATCGTAAGTGTTGCGCATTGTAAGATACTTTTTGACATGCTCGGCAAGCGCGGCGCACATATCGTCGTTGGTTATGAGAGGGTTTGTCTCCTTGTCGGTTTCTCCGTCCAAATTCACGGGGTAAGAAACGACCACCGAGTTTTCAGACAAAGTTTTACCTGTTATGGTCACGGTTTTAGTGCCGGAGGATAACACCAAGTCGGCAGCTCGCGCATATATATCGGAAGATACAAGCGTACCGCCGGTAACCGTGATTTGTACATCCGCTGCAAGACCTGAGAACTCAATATGTAGGTTGGTCTCGGCGGTCGTTCCTTCAAATAGCACACTGCTGTCGCCGTTGGCCGTATAAGCGTATTTAGCGACAGTAACGGTTTTGAGCTGATCAATCTTCGACAGCGTTTGGCTGTTTTCGGATATCGTCGTGAAGTCCAGCGTATAATCCGTCTCGCGGTAATAGACCTTACTCACCCGCGCCCGGCGATAAGGCAAGCCGCTGAGAACAGTAACCTCAAACTTTGTGCAGTCAAACGCAAGCGAGCTCGTGATAACCGTCTCGGCAGACGTTATGCCGCTTACGACTTTGGTATCAAGCAGCGTATCGCCGCTGTAATACTTGACCTGCACCGACGAGGGATATTCATCTATCGGCGTATCAAAGCACAGCGTGAGCACCGGTAGATCATGCGATACATCGAACTTCTTAGTAAACACCGGCGCTGTGTCGTAATCTCCGCTGCTGTCCGACATGCTCTGACTTACATAGCCGCGCCCCGACGCGTCCTCACTTTCGATAAGCACCTGTTCTTCCCCGCCGTCAAGCGCCCAACGATTGAGCTCAAGCGTGATATAGGTGTTATCCGTCTTGTTGCCTTTATCAACGCTGTTCCACTCGCTGAACCACATATGGCCGTTATCCGACCATGTACCGTTGTATATACCGATGATCGTCACGCCGAACGGCTTAATGTGTATGATATTATCGTCATCGGTGAACAGGCGGCAGCGGCAAGCGTGGGCTATAAGCTGCAAGCAATTCATGTGCGTGTCGATAGGAAGCGCGGCAGTAGTTTTCATCTGCTTCAGTGCGGGGTCTATCACCCAGGGATGCGTTCCGCGCTCGGTAAGCGTCAGGTCTGCATCCAGCAACACTTCCTCTGCCATGTCGTAAAAGGTCTTTTCGCCTAACTTGCTCTTATAAAAACTGCCCGTTAAGCTGCCGATAAGCCCTGTGCCGGTAAACGTAGCCTGATTTTTCGAGGCTTTGGGCTTGCTGTTCAAAACGTACTTGTCGCCCTTAGCCCACTCGACATTTCCGTCCGGCAGCTCGTAGCCGAAGCTTATGGTTACCGGCGAGTTTTTGTCGACATAGGCGTACATGCCTGTAGGATTGTCAGGATCATATTTATGCTCGTAATCCAATATCGCAAACTGCATGGTCTCTTTCGGCAGTCTGCGGCTCAAGGGGTCTACATCGTGTGATTGCTTTGTCGATACGATATCACTGTTGGTAAACGTTTTTTCAACGCCGTACATAACGCGTTCCAAACGCGGGCGGCGATAAGGAAGCATATCACCGAATACCAGCTCTATCTTGTCACACGAGGCTACGCGAGCCTCAAAAGCTGCCTCGGTGTCAGTTATACTTATTGTTTTATTTTCGACCACTTCATTATTAAGATAAAACTTTGTGGCAATCTCAAGCGGCCACTCTTTAGTGCGCGTATCAAAAATAAACGTAAGCCCGGCGAACGTGTGAGGGTCGGTAAACTCCCTTGTCAGCACTGCGCTTGTGGTAAACTCGCCGTTTGCATTACTTATAAGCGTAGATGTAAAGCCGTCTTGCCGCGTATTGCCCGTGTTCGATACCAGAATGATTTGAGAGCCGTCAAGCCCCCACCTGTTCAACTCCAACGTCGCATAGGTTTCTTCATAGTCATATTCGTAATCTATCGTGTCAAATTCCGAATATCCCTGTGCACCGTTGCTCTCCCACTCGCCGTCTGTTGCTGCCGCTACGTTGACGTTTGAAAACGCGACTTTCACATACGAACGGTTTCTGAGCATAGACCTCATGCTCAACTTGTAAGCATCGCTTACCTGCTTCACGGTCTACACCTCCTTAGAACGGCTCGCCGCAATCGATAAGATTGACTTTACAATTGATATAATCCAGCGGCAAGCCGGTTTTCGGGTCAAGATGAAGCGGCTCGGCTGTGCGGTCACCGGGGTACATTTTTCGCGTTGTCCAGCGGTTATTTACCATATCGGGATAGCTCACAGTCACATAAAATCGGCTAAACTCCTTCAATATAGCCGACCATTGAGCAGCGGTAAGATAACCCCATTCAAGGTTGTTTATCTTCTGCTGCTCGCGTCCTACCACCTGGCCGACAACGACTGCATTTGCGTTTCGGGCTGAGTCAACAATGGTGGCGACCATTAAATTCAGCCCCCGTCGAGGCGTGGGATATGCCTTGCCGTTGATTTTTATAAAGCTGTTCATATCCTCACGCCTCCTTAATAAGCGTTTGCAAACGCACCAACATTGACTCTGCGGCCTCTGCTCTGATTGTATCGATCATAAGAATGGCCTATCGCGTCATCGCCGATATAAACGTCCATATCCTTAGACTCAACCACGTTGATAAGCGAATATATTGCAGCGATAACGCCGTCATTTGCATTAGTAACGCCGGCTGATATGCCCTCTACAATCTGGTCGTTGTTGGCTACCGCCGTTCTGCGTCCCATTGTGCCGACCATCTCAGCGCCGGACTCACGAGCAATAAACAACTGCCCTTCGTTCGGAAAACCGCCCTCTGCAAATCCAAGCGCACTGCCAATTGAAGATGCGGCATTTGAAAGGCCGTTTGATATGGCACTACCAATACTGGACAAAGCGCTTCCTATCGCACTAACAGCACTCTGTGCCGCGGCTACAGCGCTGGCGAACGCCCCTTTTACTGCACTCACACCGGCAGAAACAATGCTTTTCATTTTGCCCACAAAGCCGATAATGGAGTCTACAACATTTGAAATATGAGTTTTTAATGCATCCCAAATACTGCAAATCATTTCTTTCATGGAATTGAATATTGAAGTCGCATTAGACTTAATTCCATTCCAAGCACCAGAAAGAAAAGGCTTAACATTATTCCATACAGCACTTGTGTTAGTTTTTGTGTTATTCCATGCATTCGTGATAGCAGTATTAACACTGCCAAAAACCGAGCTCGCAGTAGATTTAATCGTATCCCACACTCCGGAAAGCGAAGACTTAATAATATCCCATTTTGATGTGGTATCAATACTGATATTATTCCATGCACCGCTAATAGTAGTTTTTAAATTTTCCCACGTAGTGCTTGCTCGCGTTTTGACGTTATCCCACGTGTTTGAAAGCGAAGTCTTAATATTGTTCCATTTAGTGGAGGTATCAGTACTGACGTTGCCCCACGCCATTGAAATAGTGGTTTTAATACCATTCCAAGTATTACTTGCTGTAGTTTTTATGCTATCCCAAGTATTGGATAGCGAAGTTTTAATATCATCCCACTTTTCTTTTGTGTCGGTTTTGATATTTTCCCACTTTTTCTTAAATGTATCTTCTACAGATTTAAGAGTTTTTTCTACCTTTTTGGTTAAGAAATCCCAGTCTAACGCAACAGAAGTAGCCAACGACGCAGCCCCTGCCATAATAAGACCTATTCCGAGCCCTGCGCCAACGCCCGTAAGCAGCAATATAACGCCAAGCGCCAATAAAGCCCCTCCGACTATGCGTGTGATTTTGGTAATTGTTTTCCTGACCTCTTCAGGTATCTCGTTCCATTTAGGTTCAACCGAGCTTGCCATCATTAATGCACCGGTAGCCAAGAGCGCAAGGCCGATAGGTATGTTAGTACCCGAGAACGCCAAGAGCGCACCGAACGCTATAAACGCAATTGATACTGCTGCTGTTATCTCTGCAATAACGCCTTTTATATTGTCCGATAGTTTATCCCAATTCGGTACAACAGCTGTAGCCATAGTCAATGCACCAGCTGCCAAAAGCGCAAGACCTATAGGCAGGTTAATGCCCGAAAAAGCCAAAATTGCGCCAACAGTTATAAACGCTAACGATACAGCAGCGGTTATAATTGCTATTACATCCTTCACTTTTTGAGGCAACTTGTCCCAATTCATGAGCGCGTTTGTTGCAATGCCTATTGCACCAGCTGCTATGAGTGCTATGCCTAAAGGCACATTTACGCCCGATAAGGCTAACAATGCGCCAACCGCTATAAGTGCACCAAGTACAATGCCTTTAATTGTGGTCAGGGCATCTCTAATATGATCCGTGCTCTTTTTCCAATTGATAATTGCCGCAGTTACGAGCGCAGCAGCGCCAATTGCCATAAGAGCAATACCTAAAGGAATGTTTGCCCCCGAAAATGTCAAGATTGCTCCCAGTGCAAGCAATGCGCCGCCAACCACACCGAGAATTAAAGCTAACGTATTTGCAATTCCGTCGGTCATGCTATTCCAATTCAGTTTAACCGCAACAACTAAGCCAGCAGCGCCAGCCGCCATGAGCCCCAAGCCAAGAGGTATATTTGCACCACTAAGTGTTAGAAGCGCACCAACTACAAGTGAAGCTCCTGATATAATAATGAATAACTGCGCAAGGGCTTCCTCAATGATGCTTCTCAGTTTATCGATTTTCATTTCAATCGCATCACTGAGAAAATCATACTCAGGCAATTCAAATTCAAAGCCACCGCCACCGCCGCCTGCACCGCTGCCGGAAGATGATTTGTCTTCCGGCTTGAATACATTCAGCTCGTCAAAACCGGCAGTGTACTGTTTAAGCTTTTTTGCAGCGTCGCCAGCACCTTCAAGATTGTCCTCAAGAGCGCCAGCGCCACCTGCTGCATTATCAAGGCCGGAATAATCAATGTCCGTCAACTTAAATCCGAACAAACTTGCTATAGCATTTGCTATTTCTCTTATAACTCTCAAAATAGCAATCGCCACGGGGAGTATCGCGTTGAGCATAGGGATAAAGATATCGCCTATTGCTCTCGCACACATAGTGAACTGCGCCTGCAATATTCTGAGCTGATTAGCCGGGGCTTCAAGCGAACGTGCCATATCACCCTGTGCAGTCGTTACCTGTGTCATAATGGCGTAATAACGTAGCTCGGCTTTCTCGGCCTGAGTCATTGCTGATACACTTTCATTGATACCCAGTGTATACGCCGTCTGCTGCAAACGTGCCTGAGACAGGTCATAGCCCAACCTACGTAGCGGCTCAAGCTCGCCGGAAATGCCGGACTGCAATTTTAACATTGCATCTTCAACGCTTATATTAAAGAACGAACTTATATCATAGCCTAATTGCGTCAGGTTCTTGCTCATCGTGTATGCTCGATCTGAAACAGAACCAAAGCCCTCTAAAAGCGTGTTGAATATACCCTGATTGCGCATCCACTCGGCAGGGTCAATACCCATGACCTCAGATACAGTCTCGGCGTATTTCTTTGCTTGTTCGGCATATTTGCCCATTGATGCAGTGAAGAGGTTTAAGTCTTCCTGATATTTATTCGACTCTGTGATAGCCGAGCTTATCAAATTCGACACCGTACGCAGCGATAAAGCAACGCCGCCCAATTTGAGAAGCCCTGCCGTTTTGCCGAATTTGCCAACGCTTTTCTTGCCCTTTTCACTGGACGAGATAAGTTTTTGAATTTTCGATGGAAACGCCGAGAAACCGTTAGATACCTTTTGCATCTCATCAGCCAGTGGCTTCATAGCCGCAGCCAACTCCGACATTTGCCGCGTGAATTTATCAAGATCAACTTTTTCAAGCTCTCCGACGACTTCGGGGAGCTTTTTTAATTGATTAATAAATGTAGTCAGTTTCGATTTTCCGAGCTCGGAAAGCGGCCTGAAACCGTCCGCGAGGCCGACGAGCTTATCTTTTGTACTTTCGTTAACACCGGCTAAAGCATCGTTTATCGCTTTTATCTGGTTGGCAATAGAAGATGATATAGTAATCTTTCCAACGCCCTTAAGCACATTGAGCGCACCTGCCAGAGATGAAATCTTACTTGCTGCATCCGACTGACTAAAGCCCTTTAAAGCATCGTTTAATTTTCTAATGCTATCAGCAGTCTTGCTAAGTCCGCCCGTGCCGCCTGATGTAGCGGTTTTCAATGCCTTGAGTGTATCTATCAGAGCTTCCAAGCCTTTGACCGCATCTTTGCTGTCATTGACTATCTCGAACTCCAAGCCCTGAATTTCTACATTATCAGCCATCCGTTACACCACCCTCTTCTTTAAATTTCTTGTTATTTGACATCATAAATGCTTGCATAAACGCTTTTGCCTTTTCGTCCTGCCTCTTTTCAACCACCTGTTTCTTGCGCGTTTCATCGTTCCTGCTAAACAGCTCATAAGGCTGATTTGCATACGGCGTAGGCTTAGTGCCTTTCTTTGCAAACGCTCGCAATATAGGAGCAACGTCAATCAATGCTTCATAAAAATAAGCTCCCTGTAACCACGCATCTTGATTTTTTAAATCCTGTTTTATCTGCGCTGCACGGCGGTAATATTTAACTAAATCGCAATCTTGCTCCCAATATTGCTCATAGGTCATACCTATAGACAGGTAATACGGAAAAAGCTCATAAAACTTATCTGTGTAAGCAAAACGGGGGATGGGGCTTCGTTCACCTCCATCCCCCACGTTTATGGAAGAATGGCCGCTTACCAGCCAGCCTTCCAGCTCAGGTTTCCCTCATCGTTCTCCTGCTCGGGTTCGTCAAGCAGCGCCATAAGCGGCTCGTTGTACATCTCCACAAGTGCGCCTATAAGCTCGTCCTTGTGGTTCAGCTTTGCATAAATTGCGTCAATCACATCACGCTTAACAAAACGATGATGCGCAAGAAACGCACCCGCAAAAAGTGCGGGAAGAAGCGTCATAGGTTTACGCTCCATGTCAGCAGCCACAAAGCCGTTTTTCTCCATGAGTTCGATTGTCTTTCGGGTAAATTCCAGTGTATATGTAACGCCGGAAGCAGGATCGTTAATAGTAAGCTGTTTTGCCATGATAAATCCTCCTTATCAATTTGGCTTGTAATCAGGTATCAGAAAAAGCAATAGGCGTGGACGGAGCAATGGTAATGGTCATACCCACGACTTCGTTTACACCGCCGCCGACGGGATAAACAGAAAGCTCGCCGTCAAAGCTAAACTTGCCGTTAGAGCCATCAGGGGTAACAGTGCCGGAAACCTCCGTGCCGCCAAACCATACCGCATAACTGGCTTTCTTACCTTCAAGAGCCTTGAGCGTCTTGAAAGTGGTCATGTCGTAGTTTGCGGAGAACGACAGGCCATCAAGAGACTGAATGCCTGCAATATAGGTCTGCATGTTGTCACTCAGAGTAGTGGTTTCGAGCATTTCGGGCTCGCCGCCGAGATCGGGGAACTCTTTGATATCAACAAGCTTCGACCAGGTATCGCCTGTGTCACCTTTCTTCATCAGAAAGACTTTATATGTACTTATCGCCATGATTTACCTCCTATAAAGATTGGTACCGTCCGTTTCTGCCTTGTATCGGGCAACGAGCCGGTAAATTGTCGCATTTTCCATATTTGGAACGGGCGAAAGTGATATTCGCCTAAAATTCTTTGAATACATCAAATTATCGATGAACGTTATGATCTCGCGGCAAGCCGCTTTTTTACCAACGCTTTTGTTGGAATAAACGTTCACCTCATACATCAGCGTCGAAAACTCAACACTACCGCTGTCCATGTGCGCCTGTGTCGTGTAATTGTCCTGCTCGACAATGCTCACATAAGGGAAATCAGGCGGAGCGTTTATATATTCGCCGCTAACGATAATGCCGGAGAATTTGTTTCTAAGCGCTTTGGCTATCGGCGTGTATATCTGATTTTCAATGTCGATCATTTAAACACTTCCTTTGCCAACGCAGTTAAGCTTGCTTCCAATTCCTTTACCGTTTCATACATCGGCATATTTGCCGGATTGCCTTGCGTAATAACAACGGTGCTGCCGTCGGACTTTTCTCTGACGATACCGTTAGAGCCGGGTTCACCGTAATAGCCCCATGATGATTGCTTGCCGTGACCATCGCCGTACTCGCCGCGAGCCATACCCAGCTCACCCGCTTGCGGATGATTGTCAGGATAAGTAACGCCTGTACCGAACTCTATAAACAGCGTTGCCGTGCCCGTAGCGACTATTGCCATAGTGTTTCTGTCTCGTTCTTCGATCTTCACCACAACATCATTCGTGCCGTCATAGATCGCAGTGCCGAACTTAGCGCTCGCCGCGTTGTAACCCATTTTCGTCAAACGCCTCAGAAACTCGTTTGAGCGCTCTTTGAGCCACACGTTGTATTCGTTCACGCTTTTTATCAGCTCCGCAATACCAGCATTAGACAGCGGTACAACGACCTTTTTCACGACACATTCACCTTTTGAATTGCATACGCAATGGCATTAAGCGATTTTGCAACGCGTTTTACAACGTAGTCATAAAGTGGAGTGCCGTCCTCGCTGTATTCAGGCAGCTTATCAACAAACAAAACCGAGTTTTCGTCAATCGGACAAGTCAGGTCGTCAGTAACGATCACCTTGTCATAACCCGCGAAATTGCCGAACTGTTCTATCTGTGCCGTGCCTGTAGCCGACGAAACATTAGCTCTTAACTTAACGGCGGGTTTGTAAATCAACCTTGAGCCACCGGTTTCGTTGCCGTATTCATCCTCAATGATTTCCTTGCGGTCATAGAGCTGATACCAAAACGCCATTTTGTTTCGCTCTAATATTTTCATGCGTCACCTCCGAGGATGGACGCAAAAGGCACGATATCTCTCAACAGCGCAGAAGGGATATCGGCATTGTCATAAGTGCGCGATATTCCATTTTCACTATGTGCCGTCTCCCCTTCTGCACCGCGTTTGTTGATTAGATAAACTGCGATCTCGACCTGAACATACTCATAGCGCTCAGGCACATTCTGCGTAGCAAACGTAAAGGGATATACTTTCCTGCAAACCTTATCCCCGGCGATTTTAAGGTAAGTGGACAGAACGCTTTCATCCGTCTCGCCGGTCATAGCTTTAACCATTGCCAGTTTTTCAGTTTCCGTCATACTGTCCACTCCTTCCGTTTAAATGTTTTTATCAGCCACCGGTAGAGCCAGCGGTTTTAAAATCAGCTGCATTCGCAACAAATACGCTGCGGCTGTAAGTAGGTGCGGTAAACGAGGCCGAAATGCCGGTAAACTTGCCGTGATACCACTCGGGGCCATGATCGAGGCCGATCTGACCAAAGAGCTGATATTTCTGACCCGCGCCGGTCTTAGCAAGCTCTTCAAGGAAGAAGTTGCCCTTGCCGGGAACGGGCTGGAACACAGGGGCAAGAACGTCGAGGTTCAGCAGCAGCGCAGTGCCGCTGGGCAGGTATTCACCGAGGTACAGGTAAACAACGCCTATCGGGGTAACGACGCTCGACAGCGCGATACCGTTGATCTCACGAGACGCAGGAACTACCGACAGGCCGTTCTGCACCGCATCAGCGTTGATCTGGAACATGGTAGTTGCATCGCACCACAGGCACAGGCCGGTAGTGGGCGCATTCTGGCCATAGATTTTCTTGACCATATCTGCGATATCCCACAGGCCAAGAGGCTTGGATGCCATTGCCTTGGTGTTGGTAGTGATAGCAGGAACGAGACCACGGGTCTTGTTGATCTTGCTGTCATCGGTGGCCTTGTTATATACGCCGTTAATGAAGGTGTACTCGATATCGGCATTGATCTTCATCATCTTTGCAGCAACCTGAAAATCGAGCTCGTTCATGGGGTTAGCCTGCTGATTGGCAATATTGATGCCGCTCAGAGTGCCCATGTTCGACTGCTTTGCATAAGAGATGCCTACGCTTTCCTGAAAGATCTGAGTAACGTTCGTTTTCTGCTCACGAGTTACTACAGTCGCATTGGGCGCAGTAAGCGATGCGGTCTCGCTGATAGCAGGCTGAGCACCGCCACCGGAAGTAAACTCCTGACCGGTAACAAACTCAACGTGATTGGTTGTCTTTGCTCTGCCGCCTATAATCGAAGACAGCGGAGTTCTGGTGTTGCCCTTGTTAAAAAGCATTCCGGAGTAGTTAAGTACCCCAAAACTTGTAGCAAAAGTATCTGCCATAATTGGTTTTCTCCTTTATTCATTCTGAATTTGCGCCTCCGCCTGAGCTTTAAGGCGCGTGTAATACGCAGCCGCCGTAAAATCTCCGGCCTTCTGCGCGTTTGAAATCTTTTCGTCGTAATTTACAGACTCGTTACCGCCCTGACCAGGTGCAGGTCTCGGAGTCTTTTTAAGAGCATCTGCTTTAACTCTTTTCGCGTAATCATCAAGAAACTTCTGATTATTAGCAAAAACCTTTTCGCTGTTGCCCTCTGCCATTGCCTTAGCGGTTTCCTCTGCAAGTGCTTCGTCATAGCCCTGAGCGATAAATTTAGCTTTATACTCGGAGACCTTTTTGCCCTCGCGCAGCTCGTCAAGCTCTTTCTGCATCTGCGCGATGCTGTCAGCCTGCTCCTGCTTTTTGCGTTCGTCTTCAGAAAGAAGCTCATTGTGCTTTTTCTTCCACGAAGCGGCCTCGGAATTGGCTTTAGACGCTGCGGATTTGTACTTTTCCAGCTCTATCGAATTGTCGTTATACTCGAACGCTTCGAGAGCCTTGATTTTCTCCTCGGCGGTCATGTTTTCATAACCGTCAATACTACTTACATCGATTTTTGCCATGATGATTACCTCCTGCGTTTAACAAGGCTGTTCACTCAGCGCTATTTTCTGTTTTTGGTGGGGTTGTCTCCCCTCTGCGATTTAGGTCTTCCCTGACCATTAACGCCTCTCGGCGATTGATTGCTTTTTGCTGCTGCCTTTCTCATACCGCGCGCAACGGTGAGCTTTCATGAACACTCCGCAGAGCTCAGGGGCAACAGGAAGGAAAAGAGAATAACAAAAAAGGAGCTACCGACATCTTTTCGATATCGATAGCCCCTAACCGGCTGTCCCTAATGCCCTATGCAATAGGCTGTTCGTATTTAGTTTTGCTTTTAATCTCCCAAACGCAAATTTTATTGTTCTTTACGCCGATCTCAATTCTGCTGCGTTGGCTCAGTGCCTGTTCTATCGCCGTTATCATCTCCGGCGTTAGCTGCATCGCCGCTCTCGGTTTTGCCTCCATTAGTTATTACCTCCGCAGCCTTTTTCTGCTGCTCTTCCATATACTCCATACTCATTCTGTAAGCGAGCTGCGGATCGCTGAATAGGCCGCAGTGTGTAAACGCCAGCACTGGCGCGATTTTGGGATTAGCGAGCATCATAGTCAATACGTTCGCTTTTTCAGTAATATTCTCATAATTTCGCCTTGTAAAGCGAATTTCGAGGTTTGAAAGCTTAAGGCTCAAATCGCTCAGGTCGCGGCAAATGCGCAGCAGCAGTTTAAGAAACTCTTTCTCCGCCTTTTTAAACACAAGCTCCGTATCTTTAGCTCTTGCCTCGGCGGATGACCAGCCGTCACGCATAATAACAGCTGAGCCGGTATCCGATGTTGAAGAACCGCCGTTTCTGTTCGGCATGCCGCAAATCGTCAGCACAGTGTTGTACATGCTGTCAACGAGCGTCTGAGTTTGCGTTTGATTCATCTCGGAAGTAAGATATTCAATCTCTGCTTTGAATTGAGGATCAATGTCCTTGAATTTGATCGCACCCTCGTTACGCAGCTTTGAAAAATCGTCACTTGAAATATCAACATTGTGGAAAAGCATAAGCGCCTGAACGAACTGCTCAACGCCGTCAATACGGTTGCTTTCGGTCGTATTTATAGCATCCAAAAGCGGCAGCACAATTTCAAAAGCGCCAAGCCTTGCAGCGTTTGCGGGGTATTCAATGATCGGAATACCAAGTATCTGATCTTCGCTGCGCGTGATAGTAGACAGGTTCTCTATCTCATAATAATGATCTCGCGTGTAACAAGAATAAACAAGCGTTCCGTCCTCGCGGAGTATATACTTTACGCCCAAAAGCGCCGGATTGCCAAGTTCACTTGAATAGACCACAAAAGCAAAACGCGGGTCAAGTGTAAATATCTCAAACGGCGCTTCATCTTCCTCTATATTCACATTCGCATCAGGCAGAATCATCCGATAAGACGTGCCACAAATATGAAACCAATCCGCAAGCTCTTTGTCCTTAGCGGCCTTGTCCTCAGATATCACATAGCTGTTAAGCTTTAGCACCTTAGACGCAATACTCTCCTCGTCATCACGGCTGACATACTGCACAGGCTCGCCCATAAGATAGCCGACCTTAAACGACACGATCTCATTAGCGCGATTCTCCACGATCTTGTTGCAAATCTCCGGTCTTACATCCTTGACCCTATGAATAATCGGCTGATCTCCGCAATAATAGCGATAAAGATAGTCAATATCCGCGCTATTCTGTAGGTGCACAAATAGTGCTTTTTTAAGAACATCAACTATATTTTTTGCGTTGATCTCAGCGACATCCGTGTATATAACACGCCGCCCAAACAACATACGTCCCGCTATTTGTGACACCTCCTTTGCTAATTCCTACATTATTATATATTTATTTCTGCGTCAAGCAAAACTATCATACTTTGAATTATTTCTATTATTTGTTATTTCGTGCACTAACAAGGCCGCTTAAACACTTCTACTTTAGCGCCGTTTAAGCTCTGAGCGAATTCCGCAAACATAGCCATTCCGTCAGGTACATCGTCGTGCTTGTTTTTACCAGCCACGGTGTACGAGCAAAGCATATCCATCATCCGACCGTAGTCCGAGTTTCGCTTATATTTGCTTTCGTCCAAAAACAAGCAGTGCTCTTTGACCCACGCTGAATTTACAATGATTTTTGTTTCCTTATTCGCCGTTGTAAATTTCGTTGTAATGTTGGCAATGCCGCCAAGCCTTTTAACCTCGCCTTGAATTTTCTCCGCCACACGTCGACCGGCCGAGTTGCTTTCAAAACGACACATATTGACCTTGTCTCGCACAAGAATATCCGCAAGGCGAATATCTACAGTGTCAGGCAAACCGTTATCGCAGATACAATCGCCGATATAATAATCCTGCCCATACACATAACCAACAGGCAAAAACGCATAGTCAGTCCCTTTATCCTTAGTATCACATACGCCGATAACAGCGTCCGGCTCCTGCGTGGGCAGTTCAAAGAAACGCCGCAGCTCATCAGAATGATAAATAAGTCCTTCTCTCTCTATCGGCTGGTTCATGTACAGCGCTTTCCAGCTGACAGAGTCCATAATGTCCCGCTGCTCACGATAAAACTTTGTAGTAAACCCTACGCCGTAATCATAATCAAAATTGCTCTCGTCGTTCTCGTTCATAGCGGGAAAGCGAATGAATTTCGCACGAGGGTTATTCTCATACTCCCGTTCCAAGCGGCCTATAACATCATGTACGCTCCACCGAGTAGCGATATGAAGCTCTTTGCATTTATCGCCGATCTTACGCTGCCGCAAGTCAGTGGTATACGTCTCCCACAGCTTGTCAAGCCGCTCCTTAGAGAGTGCGACTTCAATACCCGACACCAAGTCATCACAGTAAAGCAAATTCGCAGCGCGGTACAAACCGGCGTTTCCTGTGCCTATAGAGGTAAACTCCAGCGTCTCAAAACGCTGACACTTATCAAGATCGATGCGGCAATCCTTAGCGTTTGTGTTGCTGACCTGAACGGCGGGAAATACGTCATGCCAAAGATATTCGCCCTGCGCGTCGAACAGCCTCAAACACTCATCATACACGCCGCGTACAAACGAGTTGGAGTGACTGCCGGTAAGGTTCGGATGATTCGGATCGCGCCCGGCTATCCACGTAAGCAGGAAGATTGCAAGCGTGGTCTTGCCGACACCGGGGGGTAAGCTCACGGCCAGTAGGTCGAGCTCATCGTCACCGCAAAGCGCCTGTAAAGCGTCAACCACAGGCTTCAGCTGCTTCTTTCGCGGCTGATAAAAGCGCTTATCCGCTTGCCTGTCAAGCTCCATATACGTCAAATAGCTGTCGAAATCGTGCGGTGCTTCAAACAGCAGGCACTTACGCCACTGCTCATAAAACGACGCTTTATCTGCGCTCACACGCAGCTGCGCAGCGCACTTTGCCTTTAGCGCCTTGTTAGCAGCGTGAGCCGCTGCAAAATCCTCAGCTTCCCATGCGCGGCAAAGCGAGAAAAGATCCCCGTAAGCTCCCTTATCATCAGGTTTCTTATCAATCGCGGCATTTATAGAGCTCGCAAGCTTTTCGTAATTCACTCTAAGCACCCCAATTCTTGATACACTTTAAATATCTTCGGGAATTGAATAGCTATCCAATCAACCATTTCTTCGTTCTTAGCCCATGATTGATCTGACGCAGCAGCATTCCACTGTAAGCCACTTTCGTTTAAGAATGCATGGATTATCTCGTGACGCAAAGTGCAAGCCTCCGAGCTCTTACGCACTTCCTCCCTTTCGTCTTTCCAATCCTCAACCGTAGCCAAATCAAGAATGTAAATCTTACGATCACCGGCGCAGCATAACCCACCGTAATGCATCCTTTCCATATCATTTTCGCCCGAACCTACCCGATAAACAGCGTACTTCGAGCCCAAAATATCGACCTTACGAATTAATTTCATAAACACCTCCACTAAACGAAAAGAGACTACCCCTTTCGAGATAGCCCCTTAGCTGTCACCCTTGCCCTTGCAAGAGCCTACTTTATAAAATTCTCGGTATCACATACGCTAACAGTAGCGCGATACATATTATCACCAGCATATAACCGATGAGATTGAAAAAATATTTCATTGCTTATTCATCCTTTAAGATTGCTTCGCGCTTATACCTTTCTTTCATGCGTTGCTCCCATTCTTGCGGGGGATACCCATTTCGTCTTCATACTCCCACATTCTACGGTAAAAAGTATTCCGACTAACACACAGCCGTTTAATAGCATGCGCGGTGGTGATCTCATTCTTATACCACGACGCATGAACGTCTTTCAAAAGCCCCTCATCAATAGCAATAGGCTTTCTGCCTTTATACTTCCCAGCTGCTTTTGCCGCCGCAATCCCTTCCGCTTGCCTTTGTAAAGTCTGATCACGTTCAAGCTGTGCCATAGCGCCGAACACCGTCAACATAAATTGACCCTGCGGTGTTTCTGTATCAATATTCTCTTTCTGCGAAACGAAAGCTACCTTCTTGCTCTTCAACTGTTCAATCAAGCTCAGCAAATCTTTCGTGCTTCTCGCAAATCGGCTGATGCTCTCAACAATAACAACATCGCCCTCACGCACATAGTCCAGCATAGCTTCCAGTTGAGGACGGCCAGCGCGGCTTTTCCCGCTCGCCTTTTCAATATAAATTTTTTCAACGCCGAGTTCCTTCATCAAAATCTCTTGGCGAATAGTGTTCTGCTCCTCTGTCGATACACGAACATACCCGACTTTCATTATGCCCTACCTCCTTTGCGTTTTGTCTATTACACAATACCATATGCAACGTTATATGTCAATACTTTTTGTGCCCAAAATTTCATAAATAAATCTCTTTTTTATTTTTTGCGATTTTTGAAATAGCGTGTAAGGCAAACTGGCCTTTTTAATTTTTTCAGTATTCACAAGCGTAACCCCGGCCCCGTTGCGCGTTTCTTTTCCCCCTCCCCCGGCTCTGCCACCGTGCCCCAATTGGGTATGATTATATGGGCATCGTGCGCAAATACCCGCACACATTATTGTGTATATTTTATGGGCAAAATATGTTGCAAAATACTTGACGTATATTTAAATGGGCATTATAATGAACACGTAAACAAAAAAAGCGCTCCCGAAGCCGTAGGAAGCAAACCGGGAGCGCACCACACAAGGGGGCAGCGCTATTATAGCACGGCCTCCATGGAAAAATCAAGGAGGAAAGAACCATGAAGCAATATTTCAATGTAACTTTTCAGTATTCCGAAAGCGTGTATTGTGCGAATATCGCCCACGCTGAAACAGCGGCAGACGTAGAAGCCCATTATAGTAAATACGCATGGATTAGCGTATCGCCCGCCGCTGATTATGAGGTAGAAGAAGCCCGCCGCCGTGGTAAGCCGATTGTGGAAGTAGACCCGCAGCCCGTGGAAGAAGCAAAAGAAGAACGAGAGGAAAAAGCAATGACGATATTCGAAAAGATGGCCGCAGAACTTGAAGCTCGTAAAGATCGCAGCGCATGGGATAAGGGCGTCACCCTTTACGCCGTGGAGCTGGTGGAAGAACTCAGGGAACGGGCAGAGTATGAAGGACGCAACCCGGAAGCCGGGAAAGAGTGCCGGGAATGGATGTTAAACGGGGCGCAAGATTGGGCCGCTTATAGCTGGGGCGGCTCCGCCCTGATCTACAACAGCGATATTGCCGAGCGGCTTTGCTGCCCGTCAGAGCTTAAGAAGACCCGCAACGGGGAACGCAGACCCAACAGCCGGGAAGAATGGCTAGACGTGCAGGCAAGAGCCTTGTATCAGGCCGCAAGCCGTGTTGCCAATGCATACCGGGCGGAGGTGCAGCCCAAATGAAAAAATACACGTTGAAAGCGCTTCGGGAGCTTGTGCGGCTCGGAGTGGCGGAGGACTACACCAACAAGCCCGCCGAATACCTTTACACGCTCCGCAGGCTCGAAAAAGTGGGCTATTCTTCCGGGGTTTACGGCATCAACGGCGGACTTGTGCAGGACACGGAAACCGGTACATTATACGCCATTGTCGGGCGTTGCTCTAATTTGCTTATTTTGTTTTAAGAGGGTTATATGGCGAACAGCCCGGAAGACCTCGCCGCAGAAATGAAAGCGTTTGCAGAAATGGAGTTTTAAAAAATGACAGTTTTATTAATTATCGTTATACTTCCGATCATGATTTTGTTCGATTGCATGAAAAAAAATAAATAACCTCCTGCACCGCCCTGAACACGCTTCGGGGCGATTTTCTTTTTACCATATCGACTGTATAGCCGGGCGAGAAAAGCCGATTGCAGCGCCATTAAAACACGGCATGTTACGCTGTATACTCATATGCGCTTTGTTTTTGCCCTCTGTAATCGTTTGTGAGCGGGTTTTTCTGCGTGTCAGCGTAATAACCCTTGCAAAGCAAAAGCCGCTTAGAACGCGTTTCAGTGGCGCTTAACGAGCAAACGCATTTTTGACAACGTGAGCCGCGCGGGTCACAACAAATAAAAACACCGTCGAGTGCCCATGACAGGCGCTCGGCGGTTTTGCTTTGCTTTTTGCTCAGTTTTTAAGTCTAAAAATTTTTCAGCGCTTACGCGCGGGGCATAGTCGATAGTCGTTTGATAGTCGCTGACGATTCAGCGATAGTCGTTGGCTTTTTCCCAATAGTCGAGTGAGAGTTGTTCGGCTTCGCCGTCCGACTGTATCATAGTCGTGAGCCTGCCATAGTCGCTCGGCATAGTCGCTCAGGAATCTACTTCATAGTCGCTGGCTGACGCGCCGATCACGTCCTCAAGATACTTTTTCTCCAAAGTCTCAGCCGGTATCTGTTCACCAAGCTGCTGGTTAGGCGTTACAACGACCTCCTGCTTGTCCTGATATCCCATATTATTCTTCATAAGGAAAATTCCCGCTACAGGATTTATCTTGCCGTTTTGCATGTAATTTTCCATTTGAGCGGTCAAAATTTGATACGCTTTTTTGAGTGCGTCCCTACTTTCGGCGGCTACAAAGTCGCTTTGAATGCCGTTTATCCACTTCCACAAAGTTCTTCTATCAATGCCAAAAGCTAATGCCAACCCAGCAACAGAGGGTTTCATATCGTCATCAGCGCAGGTTTGGAAGTAGAGAGTAACACGTTCGAGGACGTTTTCAGGTTTTTTCATGTCGACCGATGGCCAATTCCACATTTTGAGGTTGTGTTCGAGATATTTGCGGTTATCGCCGGGTTCGGCTTGCACTGTGCTGTCAGGACGTTTGTAACCGCCTGCACCTTTAGGGTGGCCGCGTCCGCGCTTGGGCGTTATTTCGGTCGTTGATGTTTCGGTTGAAGTTTTGGTTTTAGATTTAGATTCTGCCATGTTAGTTATCACCTTCTGTTGTAGAATTATTGGTTTTGTGAGATTCGTGGAACGTCGGAACAGGAGAAACATCTCGACAAGATGGGCACTTAACAAATGCTAATTGTTCGAGGCCGAACGCAATTACTTCAACATCTGCATAAGGGCTGTATTGAAATACGCAGCCACAACGAGAACATTCTTTCGTAATTTCGTTGTTTTTCCCAGGTTTTAAAATTTTCATGCATTTGCTCCTTTCGGTATCATGTGATAGACTTCATAGTAAAGTTGATCGGCGTTTTCGATTGTTCTATTCTTGGCATAATTACAACCGGCGGTCTCGATTGATTTGTAGAATTCTGCAATTTGCATGTTGCTTCGAGTATATTGCTGTTCACGATTCGAGTTGATTATAAAGGCGGCTATTATTTTGTTTTTGCGTTCAGCGCCTATAGCGGCAGTTATCATGCCTTTAGCGTGGAGGTCGTAGAGTTCTCGCGCTTGGTAATATAGCAGCTCGTCAGCCGGTGATCGTTCGCCTTGCAAAGGCAAATTTTGAGCCGCTTGCAGGATGATATTATTTGCAGTTATTGACAAATTGTTTATTTTGAACACCTCCGATTTTTGAATTTTGATGCGGGACACAAGGACGCATGTCCACTGGTTTCCGTATATAAGTGTTTCATTTTCTTATATGGTGTACACCATACGCTATTTTACGGAATACTCTTTATTATTATTTTCTTGTCCTACCTGTCCTAAAGAAAGAGAAAAGATAGTAATACCAATGGCTTGAGCCGTAGGACAGGATATAGGACAGGAAGCGGACAGAGGGGGTTACTTGTCCATTTTTCTGTACATATTGCGCTAATTTTGTTGCTTTTGTTTGCGCAATGCGCTTAAAACGGTAACTCGCACTCGCTCGTTAAACTTGCGCTTTTCTTACGCCAGCAGCGTTGCCTGCCATAATTCGTCGTGTAAATTCTACCTATCCTTTCCCAATCTGACAGCTTAGACATGATTTGAGAAATCTCTTGAGACTCTTTCGGTGACAAGTCACATTGGAAATTACTATCAGGAAACAGGGCTTCACACTTTAGCTCTTTTATGCACACTGTGTCGCCACAAACTTTGTTATCAAGATAGCGTTCAATAACGCCAATACGCCAATCATCCTCCATTGCTTCATCCTGTGCATGCTTGTATTCGGACAGCAGAGAACGATCTGCGAAAGCTGGCATTTCGCCGCGTTCGAATTTTACACGCGCTTCTGCCCAGCATTGAATGATATAATCGCGGCATTCCTGCTCATGATCGTGTAGGTCATAACCATTACTGTTGACTGTTACGGGGTAAAAACGACGGTTGCCGGTCTTGTCGCGTAAGAATTGTTCATTATTGGTCGTACCTATAAAGATGCACCGGCGCGGGAACTCCATTGTGTTAACGTCGTAAGGCGGCCTGTATTTGTCGCGCTGCCGTGTTATGTAGGACTTGACGGCCTCCTGCTCTTTCGTTTTGGTAAGCGCAAGCAGCTCCGCGACCTCGCATATCCACGCGCCTTCTAATTGCTCTATGGCCTTTTGACCGTCCATTTCGGTTACTTCGGAAAAATAACTATCGTTAATGGCAAGCCATTTTACAAGCGTGGATTTGCCTTCGCCCTGCTTTGCACCGATGAGTACGGGAACATCATCAAACTTGCAGCCGGGCAGATAGAGCCGGTTAATGCCGCCGGCAAATATCAGGCGACTGACCTCACGAGTGTAAGCGGTGTCTTCGACTTTCGCCCATTTAGAGAGAAAATGTATGCAACGTTCTTCTCCGTCCCATTCAAGAGTGTCAACTATGTCCTTTATCGGGTTATATTCGCGTTCCTTCCACAAAATGCGTAAAGCGTCAGAGTGTTTTTTGTCGCTGTACAGGCCGTAATTGGCTTCACAGAAATTTCGGCTTTGTGCCGCATCCGCGTCCGACCATCGGCATATTTCGCCGTTATGCGTGATCTCAGGTGAATTGCGCAGCACATTAAAACGAATGCTGCTATATTCCATTCTTCCGCGCATGATTTTAAGAAAATTGTCGATAGTCGGAACGGGTATGCCCTTGTCATTTAAGCGCAAGTTAAGGTCGTTTCTATCTTGCGCCTGTGATTTTTTAAAATCAGCTTCAAGTTGCTTGTCTTTTTGACGGTACGCGCCGAGCTGACGGTTAACGACTACTTTTGCGCCAACTTCTGCCGCTCTTATCTGCATAAGCGCCTGTATGCGTTCGCGTTCTATCACGTCGGGGATATCAAACGAAACCAAAACGGAGTTTATAAGCTCGGCAGCGTCCATGTTTGCTATGGCTTCATCCGTTAATTGGTTGCAGTCAATCAGTTTCGCCATACTATCCCCCCCTTATGAATATAGCATCAGCCGGTAGGCTGCACCGTCGATTTCCTTACAGGCAATGATGTAATGCTCGTCTAAAGGCTCTGTAGGACTCTCAGGGGCATATTTGCGCTTCCACTTATCAAGTGTCGCATATACCCATAAAAGGAGCTCATAGCGCTGCTGGAGCTCTTTTTCGGCTTGCTTGCATTTGTTATATTCCGTTATTGCCGCATTATAGGTTGCTGTGATCTCGCTGTCCTCGCGTAAAGTCATTTTGCGGTCGGCCACTATCGGTAAGTTGAAATCGTTAATCAGCTTTCGTGTAGACTGTTCAAAATCAAGGTTGAATAATTGGCCGGTGAAATTGATAATATCGCCTGACCAGCCGCAGCCAAAGCAATGGGCGCTATGCCGATTTTTGATTTTGAATGATGCCGTTTTCTCGGCGTGAAAAGGACATCTTGCAAAACCGGCGCGATTAAAATCAAGCCCGTAAGCTGTAGCGACAACAGCGAAATCAAGCATATCTTTTATTAATGCGCTTTTATGTTTTGCTTTCACTTAGCATCATCCTTTCCAGCATTTCGCGCCCTTCACGGTAAAGAATATCGTGTATCAGATTGCCGCTTGTGCGTTGATCGCAAAATATGATCTGGCAGCGGTAACGCGCCAGCCACGCAAGCAGCGACGCAACAAACGCCTGCGGCTTCATCTGACTGCGATAGTTGCCGCTATAAGCATCCTCCCAGCATTGATTTTCGATAAGCAGATAGATCTTTGCGTCGGCAGCTTTGGCACGTTCAAATTCCCGTGCAAAGCGTGCACGGCCATTGCAGAAGCATTGAGCTAATTCTGAAAAATCCATCTTGCGCTCTACGGCGGCGTTTAGCATCAGCCATTCGCCGCCTATAGAAAACTTCGCCGAGTAGTCGCCAAAATCGAGCTTACACCTTTCATAAAGGCAGTTCATGCTTTCCAATCGCGCTCTGAAGCGTGGCGTGTCCTGTTCGCGCGTATCTACCAATATCACCATGCCCCCGAGCGCTTCTTCGATTTCTCGCGGCGTCATAGGCTTTAGAACGGGAGGTCGCTATCATCATCGTCCATTGTTGTGAACGTCGCAGCCGGATAAGCGGATGTAGTATTGGTCTTTTTAAGAGGCTTGTCCTTCGGCATTTTGAAATTGCCGTCGCGCACGTCCTGCGCAGTGGTAACGGCGCAACATTCGGTTGTCCAGCCGGTATTGCCGTTATATTCCCATTCCTTATTACGGAACAGAACGCCGATCCCCTTGCCCTTGAGTTTGGCTTCATCCCAATCCCAGTGGTAGCCGTTATTAGTTTCCTCAAGGCATGCTATAAGGTTGTTAAATGATTTCTTCTGACTGTCGAAATACTGATTGCTTTCGTTCGGGATGTTAATGCGATAGCAACCGCGCCATTTCTTATCATCGTTGATGTTTGCACGATAGTCTGCCGCGAAAAAGCCCTTGTGTTCACCTTCAGCAACGTCGAAATCGATTTTTAGGACGCTGCCCCAATCGTAATCGATAACGCTTGCGTCCATGATCTTAGCTACATAGCCGCCTGCCGGGAGTGTTTCACGCGCTGTGGTGCGTTCTGCTTTAAAGCCGTTGTAAGATTTAATCATTGTTTACTTGTTCCTTTCTTATTTCAATATTCAAGTGGGCAACTGACACCCACATATTTGTCAGGCTCGGCGCACACTTCGTTATTAAGCATGCACCTGTAAGTATTGCATTTGTAGAAATAGCACTGTCGGCAGTTGATGTGTGCTTTGCCGGTCGTGTCTATCGGGAAAAATACCTTGACGGTTGCCGTACCCTCCACATAACCAGGTACACCGTTTTCAAATTTAGCCATATCACAGCCCCCAATAACTTCTTATAGTGTCGTCCACGAATTTTAAATCGTTCTCGATCTCAAGCTCAAACATGCCCTCTGGCGACTTGCTTATATCGCTGCCGTCAGACTGCGTGATAAACATATGCTTACCGTCGCGGACTACACATCGCAGCACGATAGTTGCCATGCCTTCAATGCATACTTTTTCATTCAGCAGTTTGCCAATTGTGCGTATTTTGGTCTCGCCGTAGTCGCTTGTGTCTTCGTGAACGACTATGTATACAATGACATCTTCGGGCAGCTCGTTTTTAATGAACATCAGCAGTCCCCAAAAGCTATCGGCAATGCTGTTATACAGGTCGAATGAGCTTGATCCGCTTTTTGGCGCCGAGTGGCCTTGCATAAAAGCGTTAGTCATTAGATAACCGCTATCGTCAATGACCGCCGTTTTTACAGGCATCTTTTTCAGCCCGTTTATAATCTTAACAGGATTGTCGCTGACCATTGTATACTTAAATTTTTTTCGAAACGGCAAGCGCTTTGCGATAACGTTAACAAGAAAAATCTCGTCCTCGCCGAAATTAAGTAGGCTTCGGCTTTTTCCGCTGCCGGATTTACCGTAAACAATAACGCATTCTCCCATATGGTTTATGCACCTCCCTTGCGTCCTCTGCGTTTATAACCTCTGCGCCGATAAGCTCGGCAAGTTCTTCGGTCGGCAAATCGTTGATTTCTTCTCTAAAGCAATCGGGGCACAAACGCCGACCGTTGGAAATGTACATTATATCGTCGCCGTAAAACCAGCCGTCGCATTCCTGGCATATGCAATCGGGGGCAGGAAAATCAGGCGGCTCTAATGGCCGTTCTATAGAATACATATTCACTTTACCCTCTTTCCATTGAATAATCTTGTTTTTTTCTTTCGGCGTATATAGCCGTTGATCAATACGCCGTTCGGTGCATTATGCTTTTCTAAATACGCCTTTTTCGCCGCTTTATCGGCCTTGTTATCTGCGCAATAGGTTTTATAACTATCGCATTTAATATGGCAAAACGGCGTTCTATCCGGGCAATTACGGCAGTCACTTTCCATAGCTTACAGGTTCAAAAGCGGCACACCAGCCGTTACGCTTATCGCAGTCGCAAGCGCACTGATCGCAGCACCAGTCGTAATAGGTGTTTTCGCTTCTGCGGCATATCTCACGGACGGCTATGCGGTAATCGCGTATTTCGTCCTCGTATTCGCAACATATCATGTTGTGGTCTCTGCGTTCGCTATGCAGCAGGCCATATAAATAATCATAATGCGGCTTTGACACACCGCCGAGAACATCTAATAGCCATAGGCGTATTGCGTATAGTAGTTTTTTCATATTTATTCTCCTTCAATAAGTATTGACTTGCCGGTATACATTGCGTAGTTCCGCTCGATAAAAGCGCCGGAGCTGCTATACCAGCCCTTAAGCAGGTAGATCGCGTCGGCCGTATCTATCATTGCGAAGCAGATGCGCATATAGTCTGCCGGGAGCATGCCCTCCGGCAGCTCAGCAGGATTTAATACGATATGTCCCTGCGCCTCAAGGCTCGTCGCGGCGATATCGAATTTCTCTTTGTAATTGGGCTCGCCGGTGATCTTTCCAGCTATGTAGATCTTCATTCTTCTTTCCTTCCTCCTTGCTTGTAATTCCTTTCAAAATGCTATGCCCGAATGTTCGCCGCGTTCGGGCAAATCGACCATTTCAGGCCGTTTTATTTCCTGCTCCACAGCCCACGCTATATTCCACAGCGCCGCTACAAGATGATGCGCTTCCGCGTCGCCCTGTATGTACAGGCTTAAATGCCGGATAGCGCTGTCAATAAAGCTGTGCTGCGGTATGCCTTTATCGACGTTGCGTTCCCCGTAGTGGATCGCGCCGCGTTCACAGTGCTGTGCAAGGGCGTGTATCGCCCCCCAGGGCGCGAGATCATATCTGCCGCGTCCGTCGCTATCATCTCTTACTGCACCTGTTTCAAATTTTCTCATGCTTTCCTCCACAAATAATTAAAATGCGTTTCGCATATTCCCGCACAACAGCGAGAAACTTTGTTCGGCCTAAACCCCATTGCTTTTGTCGCTTGCATTGATGGGAAATAAACTTCCTCGCCTGTTTCCCGATTTGTACCTATCACCGGTACAGATAATGCCGCTGCTATCTGTTTAATTTTCTTTTGACGTTTGTCCCTCGTTTTAAGGTGCAAGCCGTTATGCGTTAAATTTTCTTGATGATAAGTCCAATAAAGATTTTCAGCGTTGTTATTAAGCTTGTTGTCATCATTGTGCCCCACTTGATAATAATTGTTTGGATTAGGTACAAACGCCATCGCTACAAGTCTGCTTACAAGGCAAGCTTTGCATTTCTTATTTTTATGAAGATTCACACGTCTGTAGCCTCTTCTATCCATTTTCTGTGCCATGACATAGTTCGACTTGTCTTTAATTCTCGTCTTGCGCAGCAGAGAACGAACTCGGCCTCTATTACTAACTTCATATAGTCCTTCATAGCCGACAACTGGTCGCCATTCTTCAGGCCATTCATCCTTTTCGAATTTCACTATCCTCCCACCTTTCGCCGATATCTTCTAAAAAGTGCAGAAATTCATGCGTATCTGCACAATGATATTGTTTGCCGTTAACGGTAACCGTGTAGCTGCCGTCGTGGTTACTTTTGGCTTCCCAGCCTACGTTTTTAGCCATTATCGCCTACCATACCTTTCATCAAAGGGCGAGAAGTTATCCTCGCCCACTATTTCACGGATACGACGATCAAGGACGCTTTTTGCATATACGATCTCGTCATCGGCCTTGCTGTCTTCCACCACTAATTCAGCGATTTCGTTTGCGTATTTAACAAACGCTTCGCCAAACGCCCGGGCGCGTCCTGCGCCCAAGCCTAAGACTTCGTTTGCCGCCATAAACGCTGCATCTTCCGCAAGTTGCATGCGGTTTCTGCCGTATAACCGCAGCTGGATATCTACTTCGCGCTGCACGGCTTTTGCAAATGCCGATTGCTTACCCATGCTTAGTCACCACCTTATGGCCTACGTATTCGTCGATACTCAGCCCGAGCGCATCGGCAAGGATTTCTATTGTATCTATCCAGCCGCCGCGTAGTGATTTGCGTTCAAGCAGGCTTATCGTGGCTTGGGCTATGCCGGATATTTCGGCCAGCCGCACGATGCTTAACCCTGCATCCAATCGCGCCTTGCGCATATATTCCCCGCGTGTCATTTTTGTCCCTTTCTTATAGTTGTTTCCCTCTTTAATACAGCGGCCAGCGGCTTCCCTAAGCCAAAGCTGATACCCCAAAATCCCCATATAATGCTAAGGCGGTAAGGGTAACAATATATGCCGTGCGGCTTTTTTATAACGCCAATAGCAGGCAGTATGGCAAACTGATTAGGCATATAGTCTGTGTAGATAAATCTCATTGTCAATTCCTCCCCTTTCTTATCGTCGTTTTAACGCTTTCAACGCCGTCACGGAGTGTAGCCGTCAGCACATCGAAGTTTGCGTTTATGCAGTCCTCGTTGAGCTTTCGCGCCGTCGATATCGTTTGGCATATATCGTCAGCAGCTTCGGTTATGGTGTTCACTGCCTCATCGAGCTTTTCAAGCAGTTTGATGATTGCCGCCGCCGTGTTGTCAATCGGCTCTGCTGGCGGTTCGGGCTGCGGTGCTGCTTCTGCCGCTTTGGGCGTTGCTCTGCGATGCCGTACCGCCTCAATAGCCTCCGCGACTTCTTGCGGCAGTTGCGTATCGAGGTATTCGCAAGCCCAGACAATCACCCCGCCGGTTGTCGCAGACCGAGAATATTCTATTAACTCGTCCCACTGCTCATTGGCAATGTGCTTTACCACAGTGTACAGTTTGTTGCAGTAGCTCTTGCTCACGCCGACCGCAAACGCCGCCTGTTCGCCTGTCTTGCCCATCGACATAAGCGCAATTATCTTCTCGTTCGTCGCGTTAGAAATTCGTCTTGCTCCCATTTTTGTCAGTCCTCCTTTTTATTTTTCCCATTCAAGCGCTTGCCCACAGTGAATGCAAAAAGCAAACGGAAAAAGCTCTCGATGCGATTGTTCGCAGTTTGGGCACTCGCAGTCATAGATTGTGTAACCATCGTTATTGGCTATTGCAAAGTTCGTCGGCTTTTTCGGTATCTGCTTGTTAATAGCATTGATTGCTAAGTACATTGCCTTTTTGTCTGCTCTTGTGAATTGATTATTGTTTAAGATGCAAACAAGGCGTTCCTGTATTTCTGCTGCTGTCATTAGTCAGGCTCCTTTCTTTTCCCTTCTGCGCAGTAGAAATTCGACGGTACTTCACAATCAACACAAACACCGTGCGAACAGCATAGATAACTTATTTCGTCGTAGCTGTATTCGCAGTCCTTGCACCGCACCACAGACACATAATTCATCTGCACCGCCATGCGCTTGAACTCGCTTTTTGTCGGTTCGCGAATATAAATAGGCTCGACAGCAGGCGCACACTTAATGCGCTCGATAATTTTGTGAGCGCCTCGCATTTCTGCGCTCGTTATTTTTTCTCTTGCTGTGTATACCACCGATTGTTCGATGTCATGTAACAGCGCAGTCCGGTTTATGTAGTCACCATCATCTGCCCCCACTTCACGCAGCCTTTTTTCAGCTTCCGCAAGTTTCCGTTCCGCAAGTTCTATGCGTTTTTTCAGCCATTCGTTTTCACGCCGAAGGTCTTGGATTGTCAAATCTTTCTCTGTCATAGCCACCTCAATAACCGTACGGGTATGCCGCGACCGCATGTGGCGCAGTCGTTTGCTTTTCGAGTTCGGTAAGCCTACGGGCGATATCATTGAAAGCTCTGCGCATGCGCTTATCAAGCTCGTTTATGCGCTCATCATTCCAGCGCTTTTCTTCGCGCTCGTTCGCCCACTTTTCATACTTCGCCTGTTCCTCAGCGCGAACCTTTTCCATTGCTTCTTCAAACTTTTTCTGCGTGATTATCATTTTCTGCTTTCCTTTCTTCCAAAAATCCTAAATCAATCTGGTTAATCTGCACCGCATCCATCCCGGATATTCTGCAATCACTGCAAGGGCAGCTAAAGCAGCTTGAGGAATACGGGCAGGGCTTGTTTACTGTTGGTCGACGCATAATTCTTCACATATTTCAACGATATGCTGACACAGCGCAGCAGGGATAACGCTTCTTTCTCTGCTGCCGTTCAAGCCCTGTGTTCCAGTGCGTGAACCTCTCGGCGCTGCCGCATGACAAGGGTCACCATTTTTGCACATCGGCTTAAACTGGGGGTCAGGATGGTTTGTCCAGATATCCGTAGGCTTCATCCTGCGCTGTTCAGCAGGCTTGTCAAGCTCATATTGGCAATATGTAACCGTGTACCGTGGAAGTCCCTGCATCCATGTCATCTTCCGCATACCGCCCCTTGGATTTTCGATAAACCAACACTTTGGGAATAATGCCGAAATCAGGCGTAAAACATGCTGATCAACCGCATCGCAGAACTTCGCATATTCGCTTACCGGGTCAAGGCTTCCGGTGTCAGGGTTCTTTCTGCGGTGATGACTTATCGCTGCTATGCTGAATGTGCTGCAATCAGGGCTTGCCCATATCACATCAGGTCTGCCGAACTTCTGAAGGATGTCTTCGGCCTTGACTGTCATGATGTCGGCATAAAGGTCAATATTCTCAAAGTCCTTGCTCCATTCAATTGAAAACACTTCATGACCTTTAGCCTCAAATGCCTTGCCGATACTCCGCGTCCCGGCGAATAATTCAAGAACTTTCATCAATACACCGCCCTAAAATGATTTTCGACTGAATCGCCCGTAAACCACAGGTATTCGCTGCCCAGTTCACGCACAACTTCTGCGCCCTGTTTCTCCGCCGCCCAGCGCTGAACAACATCCAGCGCAACGGCATAGAGGTTATCCCACACGGGAAAATCAGCCGAATAGCCGTAAAACTGCCCCGGTTGCGACACAACGCCTATTATGCTGTCAGGAAAACGCGCATCGTCCACGCGGTTAAGCACACACCATACGCACTGCTGCTGATTTAACAGGGTGCAGCCCCTTGCTTCGCCGTATAGCATCTGCGCAAGGGCTATCACGTCGGCCTCGGTAAAGTACATCTCGTACTCAGGCTCTGCCACTTCCATTACGCACAGGCCGTACGTATCAACCTCGGGCGGCACACCGTCCGCATCGGCCTTGTTGCCCCCTTTGTCAAGGGCAAGCAGTACCATGACTATCAGCGCCAGCAGCGCCGCGCACACCTGGGCTATGATGATCGTGTATTTATTCATCGGCTACCTCGACAAATTCGCCGTCCGCAAGCTTATACCATGTATCAGCCTTTATTATTTCGCCGTCGATCTGTGCTGATTTAACGCAAACAGGGGCACAGCACTGTTTATCGCTGTCATATGCCCACTCCGCAAGTGTTATCCAGTTGCCGACTGCTCCTTTTATAATGCTGTTGATTCCTATAGCAGCGCCTACGCTGGTGTTGCCCGAAATATCGATCCGCGCGGAGTCGCCTGAGCTGCCTATCCGCGCGGAGTTGCCTGAGCTGCCTATCTTCGCGGAGTTGCCTGAGCTGCCTATCTTCGCGGAGTTGCCTGAGCTGCCTATCTTCGCGGAGTCACCTGAGCTGCCTATCTTCGCGTAGCAGCCTGAGCTGCCTATCTGCGCGTAGTCACCTGAGCTGCCTATCCGC
>ERZ1034984.540-NODE-540-length-41539-cov-17.769863_pt1 | contig 41539 bp, 34 predicted proteins | sample MGYA00520589_ERZ1034984 | MGnify/ENA primary metagenome ERZ1034984 (study PRJEB33766, sample SAMN09781790) | gut metagenome | biome: gut microbiome | host: Homo sapiens | place: Madagascar | study: EMG produced TPA metagenomics assembly of the PRJNA485056 data...
GCACGTGCTCTTTGGCCTCGAGCGCCTGATGCAGGCCCTCGGAGTAGCGGCGGCCTTCCATGATGCGGCCCGTGAACTCGTCGACGATCTTCACCTCGCCGTTAACGACCACATAGTCAACGTCGCGATGGAACAGGAACTGCGCCTTGAGCGCCTGCTGCAGGTGATTGGGCAACTGACCGGACGGGTCGGCGTAGATATCGTCGATGCCGAGCATGGTCTCGATCTTGGTGAGGCCCGACTCGGTGGCGTTGATGGTCTTCTTCGCCTCATCCATCTCGAAGTCCTCGTCGAGCTTCAAAGCGGGCATGACGCGGGCGAACTTGTTGTACGTATCGGCGGCGCGCGTGCCGGCGCCGGAGATGATCAGCGGCGTGCGGGCCTCGTCGATGAGGATGGAGTCGACCTCGTCGACGATGGCGAAATGATGGCCGCGCTGCACGCGGGCGTCGGCGCGCGTGACCATGTTGTCGCGCAGGTAGTCGAAGCCGAATTCGGAGTTGGTGCCGTAGGTGACATCAGCCTGGTAGGCAAGCTTCTTGGCCTCGGGACGCATGCCGTTCTGGATAAGGCCCACGCTCATGCCCAGAAACTCATACACCTGTCCCATCCACTGGCTGTCGCGGCGCGCCAAGTAATCGTTGACGGTGACGATGTGCACGTTCTGCCCGCCGAGGGCGTTAAGATAGCCGGCAAGCGTGGACACGAGCGTCTTGCCCTCGCCCGTGCGCATCTCGGCGATCTGGCCGTCGTTGAGGGCCATGCCGCCGATGAGCTGGACGTCGAAGTGACGCATGCCCAGCGTTCGCACCGACGCCTCGCGTACCGCCGCGAACGCCTCGGGCAGCACGTCGGCAGTGGAAGCGCCGGCCTGCACGCGACCGCGCAGCTCGTTGGTGAACGCGCGCAGCTGCTCGTCTGATTTCGCCTGCATCTCGGGCTCGAGGCCGCCGATCTTGTCGGCCAGGGCCTGGTAGTTCTTCAGCTGCTTACCTTCGCCGAACGTGAGCAGCTTGGAGAGGAAACCTGCCATATGAGCGCCATTCCTTTCAGCGCCGGCCCTGTACGCCGGCGCGGGTTCGTTCAATCAACTCACTCTAACATATTCTCGATTTAGCTAGGTTCCATTAACCGACGTGCACAGCTTCTTCGCAGCGCCGCGCAGCTTTTCGCAGGGGTTTGCCCTCGTAGGACCCCGTTTCGCCCAGCGCACGTCGTTCAAACACGCACCGAAACGAGACCGCCCGCATAAATCGCTGCAAAGACGCGAGCTTGCAAGCCCTTGCAGCGATGGCGCCCTACACGCGCTCCTCGACCTCGATGATGGATCGGTACAGCCGCATCGTCTCGGCCGAAGGGTCGATCCCCAGATCGTCAGCCAGATACCGCCGGCAGGCGAAGTAGGTTTGCAGCGCCGCGGTGCGCTGCAGCGAGGCTATCTGGGCGCGCATGAGCGCCACATACACGTCCTCGCGCGAATCGTCGCGAGAAAGCGCCGCACGGGCGAACCACAGGCCCTCCCGGGGATCGCCCGAATCAAGCAGCTTCCCTGATGCCGCCACCAGGGCATCCACCAGGCGGTTTTTGCAATCCTCGCGAAGCCCGTCGATGACATCGCAGCCATCGTCGCCCGGCAGAAGCTCGTCGGCGAAGGAATCCTCGACCCGCGCGAACAGATGCCCCCAGCCGCCGCGCCCCGGACGGTTGAACAGCAACGCACGGCATACCTCCTCAAGCTCGAGAACGTCGCTTGCCAGCAGGCGGGCCTCGATGCACACGCCGTTTTGATGCCTGACAAGGTACGGGCAATCGCCCTCGGGCGTGGATAGCGCCGAGCGCAGCTGCGACCAGGTGGCGTAGAAGTTCTTTCGCCGGCATGACGCGCTCGACTCGGGCCAGAGCTGCGCAGCCAGGCGATCGCGCGACACGTCGCGCCCGCGGTTAAGCACGAGCAGGGCAAGCAGGGAGCGAACCTTCTGCCGTGAAAGGTGCCCCGACTCGACCGCAACATCGCCCACCTTCACCTCCAAGCGGCCGAACAGGTTCACGGTAAGACGCGGCGGCGCCGGCGTCGCAGGCATCGCCGTCCCCCACGCCACTTTGCGAAACGCATCGGGATGCGTGCTCTCGAACGACATGCGGGAGCGTAGCTTGCGGGCACGGGCACGCTCGCACTCCATGCGCTGCATGGACAGAGCCCTCTCAAGCCTGTTCGCCGCCATAGCGCAGCGGGGGTCCAAGCCCGGCATATCCAAGTATCCGCGCTCCAACACGCGCGAGAACGAGCAAGCCGCAAGGGCCTGGGCAAGCGTGAGCGACCCGGTTGCGGCAAACGCCCGGGAAACGTCGCGGGCGACCGCGGCCGCCACGCGCTCGGCCAGCTGCACCGCCAGCAACCCCTCGGAGCCGCCCGCATCGTCAAGCATCTTCGCGGCGCACAGCAGCGCGCCTTCTGCAAGCTCCGCCCCCTCGAACGTCATAAGCCACGCCTGCGCGGGAAGGATGTCCTCGTCAAACGCCGGATCGACCACGCAGGCCATGGCGTTCAGATGGGGAAACGGCCCATCGCCCAGCTCGCGTATGGCCGACACGCATGCGGCAGCGGCTTCCCCCACCGAGCCGGAAAGCTGCACGAGGTGCGCCACCGCCTGCTGCGCGGGGTCTGCGCCGCAGGCAAGAGCGCGACGCGCCGCAAGGCAGCCCGCCACGTTCTCGCCCAGCAGCGCGCAGCGCACCGCCTCCTCAAGATGCTGCTGGGCGTCAAGCTGACGGGAATCCAAGCTTGCATATAACGTGCGCGCATTCAGAAGGCACGCCGCATCGCGCAGCCGGCGGCTTTGCGAAGCAAGCCAGGTGCAGCGTACGTGAGCGGATGCCAAACAGCGCATGACCTCGCAAGCCCGGGCACAGCGCCCAGCGTCCATGAGAGCCTCTGCCAATCGCAACACGAACGCGCCCGCATCCTCATGCGCGCTCGCACCGAGATTCGCCAGCCTGTCCGAGAACGCCTGGGCGATCTGGGGCACTCCGAACGGAGCCGCGCAAAACGTGCCGCGCACGCGATCAACGCCCACGTAAACATAGCTTCGCTCCAAAAGCTCCGCCACCTCATCGTCGATACGGACGATGCGCCTGGCGTCGGATAGGCTTCCCGACCCCAGGCACAGCAAGGCGAACAGGGCCGCCATCACATCAGCGGGCAGCTCCTCGGACGCAGCAAGCTCTAAAAACGCGGGGGAATCGGACTCTCCCCAGGCAAGTGCCGCCACGCGGCGGCAACGCGCGACATCGTGCGCTGGGATCTCGGCGATGTCGGAAGGCAGGCGCGCGAAATCCACCTCCTCGTCGCTGAGCAGCAGGTCGCCCGCGCCTACGAGCATGCGATCGATCTGGTCGGCAAACACATCCGCCGCCGGCGTGCAGGTGATGAGAACCTCGCAACCTCGGTCGAGCAGATCATCGAGAACGGCGCCGAATAGCTCGGCTCGCAGGGAATCAAGCGGCGGGACATCCTCGAACACGGCGAGAAAGGACTGATCGTCGACTTCGACGAGACCATCGACGATGCCGCGCGCGTCTAGATCGCGCAAAAAGCACGGGCTGGCGCAATCAATCCAGAACACGTGGTCGAACGCGAACACCGTTTCAGCGTATTCAAGTGCTAGGGTGCTTTTCCCGAAACCTGACGGGGCCACCATGAACCGCGCGACGTTGCGCTCACGCAACAGCTTGGCCACCAGCGCCGGGCGCGGATACGCGCGCAAAGAAGAGAACCTGGACGGCCGGTTACCACGGCACGCCGATTGAGCTAAAAAGGACAGCATCCTGCAAACCCCCTATAAGACGGGATCGGATGCTTGGCCTGTGATGCCGCCACCATACCGCAATATATTGATGTCGACAAGAGCCGGTAATTCGATAATGCAAGGTGATTTCGTATTTTTTTACAAACCATAGGATTGTTCGAACTATATGTTGTGGGTATCACAAAGCGAACTCACAACAGATTCGAGATCCGGATACAACGATGCCCGCACTCCTTGCGACGTGCGGGCATCTGCTAACGGCACCGGCGGCGCCTTGAACGGTTAAGGGCGACGGAGCGCTACGCTTCGCGGCCGATCAGCTTGGCGATGTGCTCGGAATAGGTCAGATCGGTCAAGCCGGCCTCCCCTTCCAGGTCGACCAGGGGCGCGTCGTTCCACAGCGACTCCAGACGATAGTAATCGCGCGTTTCGGGCTGGAAGACGTGCACGATGAAGCTGCCGTAGTCCAGCAGCGACCACGTGCCGTCGGCCGTGCCCTCGATGTGATAGGGCTTCGCGCCGCCGCGCAAACGGCATTGTTCCTCGATCTCGTCGACCACGGCATCGACCTGACGGTTGTTCGACGCCGTGCAGATGACGAAGTACTCGGTGACGCCGATCAGATCGCCGACCTGCTGCACCATGATATCGGTGGCCTTCTTCTCGTTAGCGGCCTGCGCGGCGATGATGGCGCACTCGCGCGGGCTGAGAAGATCGGGCTTCTGACGTCCGTACATATCCACACCCTGGTTGATGGGGGCGTTGTTGTCCACTGCCTCGTTCACTTGCTTCCTTTCGCATCGTTTGCGGCGGCGCGCTCACGTGCGCGTGCCACGTAATAGTTCCAAACGGTCACGGTATCGGGATGGATGAGCTTGCGACGCTCGATGAGGTTTCCCACCACGTATACGAGCGTTGCCATGAACAGCTCCTCAAGCTCCACCTTCCCCACCATATCGCGCAGCTTGTCGACCCCCGCGCAATAGCGCCCGGGCTCGATGACGTCTGCCACGTACACGATAAGGTCGAGCGGCGACATGCCTACGGCCCCAGTGGTATGCAAGCGGATGGCCTGCAGCAACGGCGCCGGAAGCTCGGGGAATTCCCTAGCCAGCGCTGCCGCGGCGGTAGGGCCGTGCAGCAGATGGGGCATATCCAGATAGCTTGCCAGCTGATCGGCGATGCCGAGCTCGACCGCGCGGGCGCGGATGCCCTCGTCGTCGTAGCCCTTATCCCAATCGTGCAAAAGCCCCGCCAGACGGGCCAGACGTTCATCCTGCCCGTAGACCCGCGCCATGCGCGCCGCCGTCTCGGAGACTCCTAGGGAATGCTCGAAGCGGTTGCGCTTCACGCGATGCGCGAGGTCTTCGCGTCGGGCCTGGTAAAACGCATCGCCGAGAACGTCTGCCGCACCCAGCTCCGTTGCCCTGCCTTGATCCGGTTCGACTTCGCTCACTTCGCACACCGCTTCCCTGTTCCGCTTCCAACCATAAAGCCCATGGGCGGCAATATAGTCGAGCACCCGCTGCACCGTCAAATAACGTATGGATAGACCCGCTTGCACGCGGGCGCGCAGGTAGCTTGACGACACGGCCAGCCCCGTTGCCTCCAGCATGTGAATGCGGAAGTTGCCCGACCGCTCTATGGTGAGCCGGGTTTCCTCGGAAAGGGCGTATCCCGGCCGCGTTGCGGCGATCAACTCCGCCATGCTGGCGATAGCTGCGCTTTCGCGCCACTTCAAGATGGAGCATACCGCATCCGCGCCCGTGATGAAGAACAGCGCCACGTTTCCCGGATAATGTTCACGAAGCTGGCGCAGCGTATCGGCCGTGTAGGTGACGCCCGGGCGATCAATCTCGATGCGGCTGACATCGAAAGCGGGGTTGCCCTGCACCGCCAGGCGACACATCTCGAAGCGCTGTTCGGCGGGCGTGACGTCGCGCTTGAGTTTGAACGCCGGCTTTCCCGCGGGGATGAACACCACCGCATCCAGATCGAACGCCTCGCGCGCCTGCTCGGCGCAGGCCAGATGCCCGATATGGATGGGATCGAACGTGCCGCCCATGATGCCGAGGCGCACTGGGCGGCCGTCGGCCCCAAGATCGTCGAAGCGCTCGCATACCACGGGCGCAGCCGCCGCTTGCACACACCCGGCTTCGGCGCTGGCTTGCGTAAGGCCCATCCTAGGCGCGCACCTGCCCCGAGCCGCGCAGCACGTACTTGTACGAGGTCAGACCCTCGAGCGCGAAGGGACCGCGCACGTGCAGCTTCTGCGTGGAGATGCCGATCTCAGCGCCTAGGCCGAACATACCGCCATCGGTGAACGCGGTTGAGGCGTTCACGTACACCGCAGCCGCATCCACTTCGTTGACGAACCGCTCGATGGCGGCCGCGCCTTCGGGAAGCTTCGGATCGGCGACGATGGCCTCGGAGTGCATCGTGCCGTAACGATTGATATGGGCGATGGCCTGCTCAGGGCCGCTGACGCAGCGCACGGCCAAGTCAGGGGAAAGGTATTCCGTTTCCCAATCCTGCTCGGAAGCGCGCTCTACCTGCAGCGCAGCATCGGTCGGTAACCGCTTTTCACCGGCAGCAAGGGCGGCCTTGCACGCAAGCTCGTCGCCATGGATGCGCACGCCCTTGTCGGCGAGCATGCCGAACAATTCCGGCAGGAAACGCTCGGCCACTGCTTCGTCGACGAGCAGCGTCTCGCAGGCGTTGCACACGCCATAGCGACGGCACTTGGCGTTGACGACGATGTTTCGCGCCATGTCGAAGTCGGCGGTGGAATGCACGTACACATGGCAGTTTCCGGTTCCCGTTTCGATAACGGGAACCTTCGCGCAATCCACGCAGTGCGCGATGAGGCCGGCACCACCGCGCGGCACGAGAACGTCGACCACGCCACGCAGGCCCATGAGCACATCGGCCGCGGCGCGATCGGTGGACTCGATAATGCCGATGCAACCGGCAGGCATGCCGGCCGAGACCGCCGCATCGTGCAGCACATGCGCGATAGCGGCGCAGGACTTGGCCGCCAAAGAACCGCCGCGCAGCACGCAAGCGTTGCCCGACTTCAGGCAGATGCCCGCAGCATCTGCCGTGACGTTGGGACGCGCCTCGTAGACCACGGCCACCACGCCGAGCGGGACCGCCACGCGCGAAAGCTGGATGCCGCTGTCGAGCGTACGCGAATCGAACACGCGGCCGAGCGGGTCGGGAAGCGCCACCAGGTCCTCGAGCGCGTCGGCCATGGCCATCACGCGCCCCTCGTCGAGCATCAGGCGATCGAGCAGGCTTTCCTTGGTGCCGGCTTTACGTGCGGCATCCATATCCTGGGCATTGGCGGCCACGATGGCGCCGGACCGCTCGCGCAACGCCCGCGCCATAGCGGTCAGAGCAGCGTTGCGCTCCTGCGTGGTTGCCTGCGCAAGCGCCGGGCTAGCGTTCTTAGCGGCCTGCGCGACCGCCAGCACTTCCTGTTCCAGCATGATCGACTCACATTCTGTCGTATATCCAAAGCATGGGGTGAAACCACCCTATTCGAAGACCACCAGCTCGTCGCGGTGCACCAACGGGCGTTGGGTCAGTGCGGCGAGCAGGCGGTTGCGCTCGAGCACCTCGCGCGTTTTACCACAGGCAAGCTCCACCTCGTCGGCGGAGAACGCCGCACGGCCGCGGGCGAACAGATGGCCCGCAAGGTCTTTGATGTCGACGATGTCGCCGGCCTCGAAGCGCCCCTCCACGCTGGCAACGCCCACGCAAAGCAGAGATTTGCCGTGCCCGATGAGCGCCGACTTAGCACCTTCGTCGACCACCACCGCGCCGCGAGCCGAATCCCCAAGGGCGATCCACAACTTGCGGGGCGTGATCTCGTGAGGCTTTTTCAACGCCGAGAAGCGCGTGCCGACGGCCTTGCCCGCTGCCGCATCCTCGACCACGTGAGGCTGGCGACCGTAGCAGATGATCATGGGGATGCCGGCCACCATGAGCACGCGCGCGGCCTTGATCTTGGTGATCATGCCGCCCGAGCCCACGGTAGAGCCGGCGCCGCCGGCGACCGCCAGGATCTCGGGCCCGATGCTTTCCACATGAGGGATGAGCTTGGCATCGGGGTTCGTGTTCGGATTGCCATCGTAAAGGCCGTCGATATCGGACAGGATGACCATGAGATCGGCGTCGATCAGGCACGCGGCCAGTGCGGCGAGCGTGTCGTTATCGCCGAACTTGATCTGCTCGACGGCAACGGTGTCGTTCTCGTTGATGATGGGCACCACACCCAGCTCCAGCAAGCGCAGAAGCGTGTTGCGGGCGTGCAGATACGCATGACGGTCGGCAGTATCGCGACGGGTCAGCAAAACCGTCGAGGTCACGATGCCATGGACCGCGAACGCCTCGGCATACGCCGTGGCCAAGGCCGACTGCCCCACCGATGCCGCCGCCTGCAGGCTCGGCATGTCGCTGGGGCGCTTCTGGATGCCCAGGGCCTCAAGGCCGCATGCGATGGCGGCCGACGTCACGATGACGGGCTGCCAGCCGGCGGCCCGCACCTTCGCGATCTGGTCGGCAAGCGCCGCCAGGTACTCGTAATCGATGCTGCTCTCCGACGTGGTGAGCGTCGAAGAACCGATCTTTATGACCAGGCGCCGTGCGGCGCCCGCCTTAGCATCCAGCTGTTCCATTAGATATCAAGCTCCTCGAACAGATCGGCGGCCGTCCTGGTGGACTCGAACTCGAAGGCGCGCCCGCAGATGCGGATCTCGTCGCCATCGACGGCGCCCGCCTTCTCGAGCGCCTCCTCGACGCCCACGCGCTTGAGGCGGTGCTGCAGAAACACCACGGCCTCCTCGTTTTCCCAATCACACTGCACCACCATACGCTCGACCTGGGTGCCCACCACGCGGAACACGCCCTCGGAGAGCTTGCGCACGGTGAAACGCTTGTCGCGGGCCTCGCGCTTGAGCTCCCAGACGTGCTCGTACTGCACGTCGGACGCCTCGGCCTGGCGAGCCTGCTCGCGAAGCTCGTGGACCTGGTTGGCAATGGCGGCCTTCAGGCTGTCCACGCCCTCGCCGGTGAGCGCGCTGATGCAGTACACCTTCGGGTCGATGGGGCTCGGCGCGAACTCGTTGCCGCCGGCAGCGGCGATGGAGTCAGCCTTGACCTGCGCCTTCAGGCGCTCCAGCGCCTCTTCGGTACCCGCGACGTCGATCTTATTCGCCACCACGATGCGCGGGCGGGCCGCCAGCTCGTCGGCGTAGAGCGCCAGCTCGTTGTTGATGATCTTGTAATCATCGAGCGGGTCGCGGCCCTCCCAGTCGCCCGTGAGGTCGACCACATGCACGATGAGCGCGGTGCGCTCGATATGGCGGAGGAACTCGTGTCCCAGGCCGCGCCCCTCGTGCGCTCCCTCGATGAGACCGGGGATGTCGGCCACGACGAAGCTCAAATCGCCCGAGCGCGCCACGCCCAGGTTGGGTACGAGCGTGGTGAACGGGTAATCGGCGATCTTCGGGCGTGCCGCCGAGATCTTCGAGATAAGCGAGCTTTTGCCGGCAGAGGGCATGCCCACAAGCGCCGCGTCGGCCATAAGCTTCATCTCAAGCTCGATCCAGCGCTCCTGCGCAGGCTCGCCCAGCTCGGCGAACGCCGGCGCGCGACGCGTAGAGGTGACGAAGTGGATGTTGCCGCGGCCACCCATGCCGCCGTCTGCCACGGTGATGCGCTCGCCGTCGTGGGTAAGGTCGGCCATGAGCTCGCCGGTTTCCTTGGATTCCTCGAAGTATTCGTGGACCACGGTGCCCACCGGCACCTTGAGCACCAGATCATCGCCCGTGGCGCCGTGCATGCGGCTGCCCTTGCCGTGCGTGCCGCGCTCTGCCTTGAAGTGGTGCTTGAAGCGGTAATCGATCAGCGAGGACACGCTGGCATCGGCTTCGAGCACCACGTTGCCGCCATGACCGCCGTCGCCGCCGTCGGGACCGCCCTTGGGCACGTGCGCCTCGCGGCGAAACGACATGCAGCCGGCGCCGCCGGCGCCGCCCTTGACGTGGATTCGGACCTTATCAATGAACACGATGTGACCTCCATCGGTTTTAGGATTGCGTGTATCCCCTGATTGTATACGAAAAAAGCCCCCTGCAAGGCAGGGGGCTTCGCGAATGCATAGATGCCACGCACACGCGTGCGGCTTGTGCTACGCCTGGGGGCGGACATGCACGCGACGCTTCACGCCACGCGTGAACTCCAGCGTGCCGTCGCACAGAGCGAACAGCGTGTCGTCCTTGCCGCGGCCGACGTTGTCGCCGGGATGGAACTTGGTGCCGCGCTGACGGACGATAATCTGGCCCGTCTTGATCTGCTGGCCGGCGAACATCTTCACGCCCAGTCGTTTTGCGTGGGAATCGCGGCCGTTACGGGTAGAACCGAGACCTTTTTTATGTGCCATTTCATTCCCTCCTTACAATTAAGCGATGGACTTGATCTCAACGCGCGTGAGCTGCTGGCGATGGCCGCGCAGCTTCTTGTAGTTCTTGCGCTTCTTGAACTTGAACACCAGCTGCTTGGGGCCCTTGAACTGCTCAACGACCTCGGCGGTGACCTTCTTGGCGGAAGCCTTGGTCGGATCGGCCTCGACGACGTCGCCATCAACGAAGCAGATTACGGGAAGCTCAACGGTGGCGCCGACTTCGGCATCGAGCTTCTCGATGTTCAGCTTGTCCCCGACGGCAACCTTGTACTGCTTGCCGCCCGTTTTCACGATTGCGTACATGTTTTCTCCTACTTTCGAAATAAACGCAAGGCGATAGCTTAGCAGCGCGACCGTAGCAAGTCAACGAAGTGATCGAATGCACAGTCTCCGCGTATCATCGCACTTATTTCCGCTGCGCCTCCTCGGGCACAACATTCGATATGATACCAGATGTTGTGGACACACACGGCGGCGTTGCCGGCTTTTCCCACATTGCCGCCGCGCTCCACGGAATGCCCACAAGCTAGTGAGCTTCAGCCCAGGTATCGGCGGCCGAGATATCGGCGAGCAGGGGCACCTTGAGCTCAGCCACGTGCTCCATGACGTCGCGAACCATGGCAGAGAGCGCCTCCACTTCCCCATCGGGCACGCTGAAGTCCAGCTCGTCGTGCACCTGCACGAGCAAGCGGGCCTTGAAGCCCTCTTCCATGAGGCGTTCCTGCACCTGGCGCATGGCAATCTTGATGATGTCGGCGGCGCTACCCTGCATGGGGTGGTTCATAGCGGTGCGCTCGCCGAATCCGCGCGTGTTGCCGTTGGCGGCGCGCAGCTCGGGGATATGGCGCTTTCGCCCGAACATCGTTTCCGCATAGCCGTTGGCGCGAGCCTGCTCGACCGTTTCATCGAGATAGGCGCGCACGCCGGGATGCACCTCGAAGTAGCGGTCGATCATGCCCTTCGCCTCGGCGATGGAGATCCCCAGGCTTTGCGCCAACCCGAACGCCTGCTGGCCGTAGACGATGCCGAAGTTCACCGCCTTGGCGCGGCTGCGCTGCTCGGGCGTGACCTGGTCGATGGGCACATCGAACACGCGCGAAGCCGTGGAGGCGTGGAAGTCGGCGCCGCTGGTGAACGCCTGGACGAGCGCCTCGTCGCCGGAAAGGTGCGCAAGCAGGCGCAGCTCGATCTGCGAATAGTCGGCCGAGAGGAACTTGCAGCCCGGCTCGAGCGGGACGAAGCACTCGCGGATATGGCGCCCGAACTGCGTGCGCACGGGGATGTTCTGCAGGTTGGGGTCCGAAGAGGACAGACGCCCAGTGGTAGTGACGGTCTCGTTGAAGCTGGAGTGCACGCGGCCGTCGCCGGCGCGCATGCGCGGCAGGGCGTCGATGTAGGTGGACTTGATCTTCGCCAGCTCGCGATAGCGCAGCACGAGGGCAGGCAGCTCATGAATCTCCGCGAGGTCTTTAAGCACCTTGGCGTCGGTAGAGTACCCGCGCTGGGTTTTCTTGCGCGCCGGAAGCCCGAGCACCTCGAACAGGATGTGGCCGAGCTGCTTGGGGGAATCCACGTTGAACTCCTGACCGGCAAGCTCGAAGATCTGCGCTCGCAGGCCCTCGATCTCCTCGCCCGTGGAGGCGCCCAGCTGCGCGAGGCGCGCAACGTCGATGGCCGCGCCGGTGCGCTCCATGATGGCGAGCACCGCCACAAGCGGCAGGTCGATATCGAAATATGCGCGCTCCGAACCTTCGTCCTTCAGAGCACGGGTGAGCGGGCCGACCAGGGCGCGCGCCGCGGCGGCTTGTGCAGCTGCGCGCTGCTCTTCGGTTTTCGCCTCGGGAAGCACGCCGCCCATATAGGTATCGAGCAGCACGTCGTAGGTGTACTCGGACACCGACGAGTTCAAAACATACCCGGCAAGCCCCAGGTCGAAAGCGCGCATGGACATAAGCTGCCCATCGTCGACCAACGCAGGAAGGGCGTTGTCGGCAGGATAGACGCGATGCACCGCCGCCTTGACATCGAGCGCGGCGAAGTTGCCGCTGGCGATCAGGCGCGCAAGCTGGGAGAACGCCGTGTCATCGGCGAACACGGCGCAGCCCTGAGAAGCGGACACCGCCACGACCGACCCGCCGCCGAACAGCGACTCCTGCTCGGGGTCGACGATGGCCACGCCCACCTGCTCGCCCGATTCCAAGACCGCATCCACAAGCTTCTCGGCCTCTTCGCCGTGCAGAACCTGGCCTACTTCGATGGCAGCGGATTCGCGCTTGGGGGCCTCGCCCACCAGCTTGAGCACGCGCGTCAGATGAGAGTTGAAGCGATACTTCGAGAACGCCTCGGTGACGGCCTGAGCACTGAACGCGGGGAACGCCGCACCCTCAAGGTCCAAGGGGAAATCCAGATCGCGCACGATGGTTGCAACCTTGCGGCTGGTAAACGCCGCCTCGCGGTTTTCCTCCATGCGCTCCTTTTGCTTGCCGCGCAGCTCATCGATGTGCTCATAAATGCCCTCGAGGCTGCCGTAGGCGCCCAGCAGCTTCGCCGCGGTTTTGTCGCCCACGCCCGGCACGCCGGGGATGTTATCGGAGCTGTCGCCCTTCAGTCCCAGGAAATCGGGAAACTGCGAAGGCTCCACGCCGTAACGCTCGCGCACCTCGCCCGGGCCGTAAATGGCCACATCGGTGATGCCCTTGCGCGTGGTGACCACGTGCGTGAGCTCGGAACACAGCTGGTAGACGTCCTTATCGCCCGAGACCAGCAGCGTGCGATAGCCCAGCCCCTCGTCGCGCGCCGCAACGGTTCCCAGGATATCGTCGCCCTCCCAGCCCGTCACGCGCACCACGGGGATGCTCATGGACTCGAGCAGCTCTTCGATGATGGGGAACTGCGCCTTCAGGCCCGGGTCCATGGGAGGGCGCTGGGCCTTGTATTGCTCGAGCGCCTCGGTGCGGAACTTCGGGCGCCCGGCATCGAAGGCGCACACGATGGCGTCGGGATTGGAGATGTCGATGAACTTGAGCAGCATGGCTATGAAGCCGAACACCGCGTTGGTGGGCGTGCCGTCCGGGGCGTTCATGGTCGGCGGCACCGCGTGGAAGGCGCGGTGCATCAACGAGTTGCCGTCGATGACGGCCACTTTCTTCTCAGGCATAAGGCTTCCTTCAGGTTGGTTGCGCTTTCCCACCATTATATAAGCGACGAAGGGAAAGCGGCGCCAACCGCATCAGACAAGCACCGTTTGCCTGCTTCGCTACGCGCTCCAAAGGTAGCCGACGCCGCGCACCGTCTCCAGATGCTGCGAAAGCTCGGGGCCGAGCTTTGCGCGAACGCGCCTGACGTGCACGTCGACGGTGCGGCTACCGCCGTAGTAATCGAAGCCCCACACGCGGCGCAGCAGGGCATCGCGGCTGTACGTGCGGCCCGGATGGGTGACCAAAAAGGCCAGTAGCGCGTATTCAAGATACGTGAAGTCAAGCGGTTCCCCGCCCACCGTCACCTGGTACGTTGCCAGGTTGATGGTCATGTTGTCCACCGTCACGAAATCGGTCGAGGTGCTCTCGTTGCCGGGCCAAAGAAGCTGGCGGATGCGCGCGGCGCACTCCTCGCTGCCGGCGCCGTGCACCACGAAATCGCTTTTCACCTGCACGGGAAGGCGGAACTCGGGAAGCTGCGCCTCGTTGACGATGACCAGCAGCGATGCCGAGCCGTCCTCGAGCAGCACCGATTCCACCTGCGACAAGGTTGCCAGCGCATCGGCGCGCGCCTCGTAGATGACCAGGTCGTAGGAAGGATGCTGGGACAGCAGCTTTTTAAACTGCACCGAGGACCCCGCCGCGACATCGACGTCCAGGCCTGAGAGCACCTGCTGGAACTTGTGGGCGTTATCAAGGCTGTCGGCGATGAATATGACCGTTTTCCTCATTGTGAACGCACCTCCTTACGTCGCATCCCGCGCACCTCTACAGAACCGCCAGGTAGCGGTCAAGCTCCCAGGTGGACACGTTGGACTGGTACTCGTCCCACTCCGCCTGCTTGGCTTCCACCAGGTAATCGCAGATGTGGTCGCCCAGCGTTTCGCGCATGAGCTTCGAGCGCCTGAACAGCTCGACGGCCTGGCCAAGGCTTTCGGGAAGCGTGCGGAACCCCTGGCGGAGCAGCTCCTGACGCGATTGGGTGAACAGGTCGCGGTCCTCGACGGGCGCCGGGGGCTCAAGGCCCTCCTCGATGCCGGCCAGGCCCGCCGCCAGCATGACCGCGAAGGTGAGGTAGGGGTTGGCGCTGGGGTCGGGGCTGCGCAGCTCCAGACGGCACGCCATCTCGCGATTAGGACGATAACCGGGCACGCGCACGAGCGTGGAACGGTTGGCGCGGGCCCAGGAAAGGTAGATGGGGGCCTCGCCGCCGGCGAGCAGGCGCTTGTAGGAGTTGACGCAGGGGTTGGTGATCAGGGCGAACTCGGGCGCGTACTTCAAGATGCCCGCGAGGAAGCTTTTCGCGGTTGCCGACAGATGATAGCCTTGCGGGTCATCAGGGTCGAAGAACACGTTGCTGCCATCAAAATCGAACAGGCTCATGTGCACGTGCATGCCGCTGCCGGGCGCATCGGAGAGGGGCTTGGGCATGAAGGAGGCGTACACGCCGTGCTTCATGGCGATCTCCTTCACCACCAGCTTGTAGGTCATGACCGCATCGGCCATGGACAGGGCGTCGGTGAAGCGCAAGTCGATCTCGTGCTGGGAAGGGCCGTTCTCGTGATGGCTGTACTCCACCGGGATGCCCATCTTCTCAAGGGTGAGCACGGTGTCGCGTCGCAGGTCGCTGGCGTAATCCAAACTGGTCAGGTCGAAATAGCCGCCGCGATCCAACAGCTCGGTGCCCTCGGCGTCTTTAAAGTAGTAGAACTCCACCTCGGGGCCGACGTTGAACACGTACCCCATGTCCTGCGCCTTGCCCACCACGCGCGCCAGCACATGGCGCGGGTCGCCCTCGAAGGGCTTGCCATCGGGCGTGCGGATGCCGCAGAACATGCGGGCGACGGCGTTGCTCTCCGGGCGCCACGGAAGCACCTGGAACGTGGAGGCGTCGGGAAACGCCAGCATATCGGATTCCTCGGTGCGGCAAAAGCCCTCGATGCAGCTGCCGTCGAAGCCCATGCCGTCGGCGAAAGCGTCCTCAAGCTCGCTAGGGATGACGGCGAACGATTTCATGCTGCCGAGCACATCGGTGAACCAGAAGCGCACGAAGTGCACATCGCGGCTTTTGATGGTTTTCAGAACGAAATCCTGTTCCGGGTTGGAAGCCATGGACGATTCCTCCTTCGCGCGCCAGGCCATGCAGCGGCGCGGATCCTGACAACTTCTTAAAGGATGATTATATCAGCGCATGTTGCCAACACGTTACGCGCATTACCCATTGCGGAAGCGAATCGAACCCGGGGCTTCCCATCGAAAACGGCATGCGCATACGCGAAGGGCCGCCTCGAAAGGCGGCCCGAAAGTTGTTGAACCTATTTGGTTAGCGCACCGCACCCGGGGAAGGCGCGCACCGTACCAACCGGAGCGCAGAACCCTACGACCTGCGGACGCGCTTGTCGACCAGTCGTGCGACCAAGTCGCCGATGGACTGGAACACCTGCACGAGCACGATGCACAGCACGATGGAGGCGATCATGACATCGCCCAGATAGCGCTGGTAGCCGTAGCGGATGGCGATATCGCCGATACCGCCCGCGCCCACCGCGCCGGCCATGGCGGTGTAACCGAACAAGGTGATGACGGTGATGGAGGCACCGCGCACCAGGCTGGGCAGGCTTTCGCGCAGCATGACCTTGCATACGATCTGCCAAGTGTTCGCGCCGAAGCTTTGCGCGGCCTCCACCAGGCCGCCGTCGACCTCTGCTAGGCTCTGCTCGACCATGCGGCCCACGAACGGGATGGCGGCCACGGTAAGCGGCACGATGGCGCCGGGAACGCCGAGCGACGTGCCGACCACCAGGCGCGTGAACGGGATGATGGCCACGAGCAAGATGATGAACGGGATGGAACGGCCGATGTTGACGATCCAGCCAAGCACCGTGTTAAGGGCACGCTGGGGCTTCAGACCGTCTTTGGCCGTGATGACCAGGAGCACGCCGAGCGGCACGCCGATAAGGTAGGCGAACAGCGTGGACGCAAGGGTCATGACGAGCGTGTCCACCGTGCCCTGGGCGAACAGGGCGCCATACTGCGAGATGAAGTTGCTGATGTAATCCATTTAGCCCTCCTGGCCCTTCTCCGCATCGCGCTCGATAGCCGCGAGCATGTCGTCGTTGGCCAAAAGCTCGCGCGTGACGGGGCTTTGCGGATTGCCGAACACGGCTGCCGTAGCGCCCTCCTCCACAATGCGGCCATGGTCGATAACGGCCACGCGGTTGCAGATCTTGCAGGCCACAGGCAGCGAGTGGGTGATGACCACCAGCGTGACGCCCAACTCGCGGTTGATGTCCTGCAGAAGCTGCAGGATGGAGGCGGTGGTGCGCGTGTCAAGGGCGCTGGTGGCCTCGTCGCAGAGCATGACCTTGGGGTTGTTGGCCAGCGCACGGGCGATGGCCACGCGCTGCTGCTGACCGCCGGAGAGCTGGCTGGGATAGCGCTCGGCAAGGTCGGCCAGGCCCACCAGCTCGAGAAGCTCCATGGCGCGCTTGCGGGCCGTCTCGCCCTTCTCGCCGCGAAGCTCGAGCGGGAAGGTGACGTTGCGCAAGACGGTGCGCTGCTGGAACAGGCTGAAGTTCTGGAAGATCATGCCCACCTGGCTGCGCAGCTCGAGCAGCGCGCGGCCAGACAGGCCCGTGATATCGCGGCCGTCGTAGAGGATGGCGCCCTCGGTGGGTCGCTCGAGCAGGTTCAGGCAGCGGACGAGCGTGGATTTGCCGGCGCCCGAGGCGCCGATGATGCCGAACACGTCGCCATCGTTGATGGTAAGGTTCACGTTGCGCAGCGCATGATGGGCGTTATCGCCTTCGCCATACGTCTTGCACACGTGCTGCAATTGGATCATACGTTTCCCGATCACTTGGTTGGATACGACGCAACGGGCGCCAAGAGCCCTATTTGCGCGCGCGAATGCGCAACTTCTAATAATAGGCGAAGCTCAAGCCGCGCACAAGGACGGCGTTTGCCGGGAAGCCCCCATCGCCCCGCCCGAGGCAGGAAACGCCGGCGATTCGCAAGAACCGCCGCACCTGGGGGCGTTTCAGCGCAACCACGCGGGGATCAGCGCGCCGTCGCTCCCGCCGTCGCGTTCGACAACGAAGGGCGAATCCGCAAGCCCCGCGAGCGCGGCCGGAGCGAATCCTACGGGGCTCGTGGGGGTTCGCTGTTCGCCGAGCACGGCGTGGCGCGGGCTTGGTATACTTGCTTGTATGAATACGCAAACCTACACACAGCGCGCCCAGGCGCGCCCGCGCCCCCGCATCGCCGTGATCACCATGGGCGTCAAGCTCGGCGACGAGACGCGCGGCTACACGCGCTTCCGCGTCCTTTCCGAAATGCTCGTCGAGAAGGGCTTCGACGTGGACCTGATCACCTCGTCGTTCCAGCACTGGGAAAAGGCCCAGCGCGACACCTCGAAGACCTGCTATCAGGGCCTTCCTTACAACGTGGTGTTCATCGACGAGCCGGGCTACACGCGCAACTTGGACCTGCAGCGCATCCGCAGCCACCGCGTGGCGGCGAAGAACCTGCGCGAGCGCTTCGAGCGCACCGCGGGCCGCTACTCGCTCATCTACTCCGAGATCCCGCCCAACGACGTGGCGCGCGTGTGCGCGGAATACGCTTCCGAGCACAACATCCCCTATGTGGCCGATATCAACGACCTGTGGCCCGAGGCCATGCGCATGGTGGTGAACATCCCCGTGCTCAGCGATGTGGCGTTCTACCCGTTCGCCCGCGATGCAAAACGCGTCTACCAGCTGCTTTCCGGCGCCGTTGGAACCTCGGATGAGTACACGGCGCGCCCGGCGAAGGACCGCACGACGCCCTACCCCCATGCCACGGTGTACGTGGGCAACGACCTTGCGGCGTTCGACGAGGGCGCTCGCGAGCACATGGCCGACGTGGTGAAGCCCGAGGGCGAGCTGTGGGCCGTCTACGCCGGCACGCTCGGCGCCAGCTATGATCTGGCAACCCTTATCAAGGCGGCGGCGTTGCTCGAGAAGCGCCGCGCGGCCCATAGCGCGCGCACTGCCGCAGCGGGAACCGCCAAGCGCCATCGCCCCTTCCCTCCCGTGAAGGTCAAGGTCTTAGGGGACGGCCCCGACCGGCAACGCCTCGAAGAGCTTGCCCGACAGGAGAACGCTCCCGTGGAGTTTTTGGGCTATCAGGACCACGGCAGCATGGCCGCCTGGCTTCGCGCAAGCGACATAACCGTGAACTCCCTGGTGAAAAGCGCGGTCCAGAGCATCGTCACGAAAATCGGCGACTACCTTGCCTCCGGAAAGCCCATGATCAACACCGGATCTTCGCCGGAATTCCGCAACAAGGTGACCACCGACGGCTTCGGGCTGAACGTGGTGGCCGAAAACCCCGAGGCGCTCGCAGATGTGCTCGAGGAGCTGGCACGCAACCCATCGCTGCGCAAGATCATGGGAGCGCGCGGGCGCGCCGTGGCCGAGCGGGAGTTCGACCAGCGAACCTCATACCTTGCCATCGTGAATTTGCTACGCAATCTGATATAAGCGCCGCGGTTTGCGTCATCATCGAATGAAAACCGCCTTGCGTCAGCATGCGTTCACGCGCCAGACGCTTAAGCCGGATAGCTAAGGAGATACCATGTCCGAACAGATCCGCATACCGTTTTCCCCGCCCGATATCACCGAGGCGGAAATCGCCGAGGTCGCCGACGCGCTGAGAAGCGGATGGATCACCACGGGCCCGAAGACCAAGCAGCTTGAGCGCGAGCTGGCCGCCTTTTTGGACACGCCGCGCGTAGCCTGCCTGGGGTCGGCCACGGCCGCGCTCGAGTGCGCCCTGCGCGCGCTCGGCATCGGCCCGGGCGACGAGGTGATCACGAGCGCCTACACCTACACCGCCAGCTGCTCGCCCATCTGCCACGTGGGCGCGACGCCCGTGCTGTGCGACGTGGCGCCCGACAGCTACGAAATGGATTACGCGCAGCTGGAGAGGCTCATCACCCCGCGTACGAAGGCCGTCATCCCCGTCGACCTAGGCGGCGTCATGTGCGATTACGACGCCCTGTTCGCCGCCATCGACGCCTTCGGCGGCGCTTTCACGCCCGCAAACGCCCGTCAGCAGGCCATCGGCCGCATCGCCGTGGTCACCGACGGGGCGCATGCGCTCGGCAGCGTGCGCCATGGCAAGCACGCAGGCCAGGTTGCCGACCTTACCACGTTCAGCTTCCATGCGGTGAAGAACTTCACCACGGCCGAAGGCGGCGCCGTCACCTGGCGCGAGGACCTGTTCGATCCCGATGAGCTGTATCACGACTTCATGCTCATGTCGCTGCACGGCCAGTCCAAAGATGCGCTCGCCAAGACCAAGGCCGGCGCCTGGGAATATGATGTGGCCTTCCCTGGCTGGAAGTGCAACATGACCGACTTGCAGGCGGGTTTGGGCCTGGCGCAGCTACGCCGTTACCCGGGCATGCTCGCACGACGCCGTCAGATGGTCGCGCGATACACGCGCAACCTGGCCGACCTTGACGTGTCCATCCTGCAGCACTATCGCGCAGCCGACGGCTCCGACGCCTGCAACGCCGACGATGCCGCTGCGCGCGCCGACGTATACCAGGAGTCTTCGAGCGGCCATTTGATGCTCGTGCGCCTGAACGGTTGCGGGCGACAGCTGCGCGACCGCGCTATCGAGCTGATGGCCGAGGACGGCGTTGCCACCAACGTGCATTACAAGCCCCTGCCGCTGCTCACGGCCTATCGCAACCTCGGGTTCGACATCGCCGACTTCCCCAATGCCCTGGCCCAATTCGAGAACGAGATTACCCTGCCGCTGCACACCAAGCTCACCGATGCGGACATCGACGAGGTATGCCGTTGCTTGCACCAGGCCATCTCGCAGGCGAAGGCGGAGGGTGCGCGCTGATGTACGTACGCTTCGGAAAACGAATCTGGGACATCGTCATCGGGCTCATCGCGCTGCCGTTCGTGCTGCTCATCATCGCGGTGCTCGCACCGATCATCAAGCTGGAAGATGGCGGCCCGGTGTTCTACAACGCGCCGCGCGTGGGCAAGGACGGCGTGGATTTCAAGATGTACAAGCTGCGCAGCATGCGCGTGAACGCCCCTGACCTGATCATGGAGGACGGCAGCACCTACAACGGCGCCGACGACCCCCGCATGACCAAGATCGGCGCGTTCATGCGAAAGACCAGCTTGGACGAGATGCCCCAGTTCTTCAATGTGCTGCTCGGCGATATGTCGGTTGTCGGCCCCCGCCCCGACCTGCGCCGCGAGACCGAACTCTACGAAGGCGAAGAGGGCCTGAAGCTGTCGGTGAAGCCCGGCATCACCGGTTACGCCGCCGTGTACGGCCGCAACTCCCTGCCCTGGAAGCAGCGCCTGTCGCTGGATGTGTACTACGTCAAGCACGTAAGCTTCCTGCTGGATGCGAAGGTGTTCTTCCGCACGTTCGCCACGGTGCTCGGGCAGGAGGGCATCTACGTGGAGGAGGACGAGTCGTAACGCACGTTTCGCACCGCGCGCCATTGCTTCGTGAGAAGCGCGTTGCGGAGCTTTGCCGTCGCTTCGCCGAAAGCGCTTCGCCAGCCTGCAAATAACGCGTATAATGCCGCAGAGACAATCGGGCCGGGCATGTTGCCCGGCCCGACGCGCATAGGCGCCGACTATGCGCCCGCCAAACGAAAAGCCGCCAGAGGGCGGCTTTTCGTTTCCCTAGTACACCATGCCCATGGCTTCGCGTACTTCTTCCAAGGTTTGGTTCGCGATCTCGTTGGCGCGGCGATTGCCCTCGCGCAGGATGTCCTTCACGTAGTCCATGTCGCCCATAAGCTCCACACGGCGTTCGCGGATAGGAGCCAGGAAATCGTTCACGCTTTCGGTGACGTACTTCTTCAGCTGACCCGAACCGCCGTTGCCGATCTCCTCGGCGATCTCCTGCTCGCCGCGGCCGGTGCACAGCGACGCCGTGGTGATAAGCGCCGACACGCCGGGGCGATTGTCGGGATCGAAGGTGATGAAGCGCTCGGAGTCGGTCTGGGACTTCTTGATAAGCTTCGCCGTCTCCTCGGCCGTGGCCGACAGGCTGATGGCGTTGCCGTAGCTCTTCGACATCTTGCGACCGTCAAGGCCGGGGATGAGCACGGCGTCGGTGAGCAGGCCTTCGGGCTCGGGGAACACGTGGCCGTAGCGCTCGTTGAAGCGGCGGGCGATCTGACGGGTTTGCTCGATATGCGGCAGCTGATCCTTGCCGACGGGCACGATGTTGCCCTTGCAGAACAGGATGTCGCAGGCCTGGTGCACGGGATAGGTGAGCAAAAGGCCGGTGAGCGCGTGGCCGGAGGCCTCCTGCTCGGACTTCACCGTGGGGTTGCGCTCAAGCTCAGCCTCGGTGCACAGGGAAAGGAACGGCAGCATGAGCTGGTTGAGCGCCGGCACCTGCGAGTGGGTGAAGATGATGGTCTTCTCCGGGTCGATGCCGCAGGCCAGGTAGTCGATAACCATGTTGTACACGTTGTCCTGGATGTTCGCCGTGGTGTCACGGTCGGTGATGACCTGGTAGTCCGCGATGATAATGCGGGAGGTGACGCCAAGGTTCTGCAGCGCCACGCGCTCGCGGATGGTGCCGAAGTAATGACCCAGATGCAGCCTGCCCGTGGGGCGGTCGCCCGTGAGCATGCAGTATTTGCCCGGGTTCACGGAAAGGTCGGCGCGAATCTCATCGCTACGTTTCTTGCTGGCTTCGAAGCTATCGCCCATTATGCCCTCACATTCATAGTTAGGCGGGAATTCAGTAGTTGTTCCAGTATAGCGCTTATGCCCGATGCGGGCGCGAACCATCTGAAGCCGTTTTCCAGCCGCAATGCAACCGCGACATCGAAACGTGGCACAATGGGAACCACCCGCCAGACGAGAGAAGGAGCGCACCATGGAAAACCCCCGCACCCTTGCATTCGCGCAAACGGCGCAAACCATCATCAAGCAGCTTGAGCGTCGCAACATGGAAGGCCATTACTGCGAAACCTCCGCCGATGCCGTGGAGCTCGTGCGCAAGCTGGTGCCCGCCGGCGCCTCCATCGCCTGGGGCGGCACGGAGACGTTCAAGGAAACGGGCGTGAAGTCCATGCTGGAAGCCGGCGATTACCGTATGATCGACCGCGCGAAAGCGACCACGCCCAAGGAAGCGCGTGAGATCTTGCTGCAGCACTTCGCCAGCGACTGCTTCTTCATGAGCGCCAACGCCATCACGCGCAAAGGCGAACTGGTCAACATCGACGGCAACTCCAACCGCCTTGCCTGCCTGTTGCATGGCCCGCGTGAAGTATACGTGCTGGTGGGCATGAACAAGGTGGTGGAGGACGTGGACGCCGGCATCAAGCGCATTCACACCATGGCATGCCCGCCGAACGCCGCGCGCCTGCACACGAATACGCCCTGCGAGCGCACGGGCGTTTGCGGCAACTGCCACGACGCCGGATGCATGTGCTGCAACGTGGTGGTAACGCGCCACAGCCGCCAAGCCGGCCGCATCAAGGTGATCTTGATCGCCGAGGACCTTGGGTTCTAACTGTTAGTCGGTTAAGCGAAACTCACTGCGCATAAGCGAAGCAATGAAAATGCCGCCGGATATCCAGGCGGCATTTTCATTGCCCCCATGATTGCCCTTACTGCCAGATTTCGGCGGTGACCCGGCGACAAGATGAGGAATGCATGGCCAGCTATCCCATGGCGCGAGCACAACCCGCTGCCAACGAACCGCGCCGATTCCCAATACCGGAATGATGCAAAAGAAAAGGCCAGGAGCAGCAAGCTCCTGGCCTTAAAAGTTTTGGTGGGCCCGCCCGGATTCGAACCGAGAACCAAAGGATTATGAGTCCCCTGCTCCACCGTTGAGCTACAGGCCCGATTGCCGCGGTGACGTTCGCTTTCTCGAAACACACCTTCATCGCGCTTGAAGCATGCGGCGAACTTCAACTGAAGAGTCAACTTCGACGCATTTGAAAGAAAAAGGCCGGAACCACTTGATTCCGGCCTTGTCATTCGTGGTGGTCGCTACAGGATTTGAACCTGTGACCCCCGCCGTGTGAAGGCGATGCTCTCCCGCTGAGCCAAGCGACCGTGTTGTGTACTTCGTAGCGCGCTTGATATATATTACGGGAAAGGACCCTGCTGCGCAACCCCCGATTTCAACTTTTTTGAAAAAGTTTGGTTGCAAGAAAACTCCTGTATACCTACAATCCATATAGGGTTTTGGCAACACCATCTCCGACACGATGCCAAGCCCCTCCCTCCAACAGAAAGAAGAAGCATGAAGCAACACCTTGCGCTACGCTGGTGCCTGCTCGCCACCGGGATCGTCGTCATGGCCGCGGGCATCGTCATCGTCACGAAATCGGCTACGGGAAACACCCCCATCTCATCGACGGGATACGTGCTCAGCGTGGCCTTCCCCAGCGTATCGTATGGCGTGTTCATGTTCTTCTGGAACCTCCTGCTGCTGCTTGGACAGGTGATCATCCTGCGCCGCCGATTCCAACCCTTGGCGTTGCTGCAGATTCCCATCAGCGTGCTGTTCAGCCTGAGCATCGATATGTTCGCAAGCCTGCTTTCCTGGTTTGCACCCGCGAACTACGTCGAATCCCTGGGCATGCTCGCCCTCGGCATTCTCACGCTCGCAGCGGGCGTCTCGTGCACGGTCGTGGCGAACGTGGCCATGAACTGCGGAGAAGCCCTGGTTGCCGCCATCACCTCGAAAACCGGGTGGAACTTCGGCCACACCAAAGTCGGGTTCGATATCAGCTGTGTCATCATCGCCTGCGCGGTTTCGCTTGCCACCATGGGAAACGTGACGGGCGTCCGCGAAGGCACCGTGGCAGCGGCGGTTCTCACCGGGTTCGTGGTGAACTTCTTTGTGCGCTTGATGGGCGGGGTGCGCCCGCCCATCAAGATGGCAAGCAAGGCCTAGCAAACAGCAGGGGCCTGAAAGCGATGCGGCTTTCAGGCCCCTGCCCTATATATTGCAAACTAAACGCCATATCGCCAGTTTGCCGATACCCTTGTTACGCGCGCTTCACCAGATAGCACTTGTGGATGCGCGGATTGCGTTCGAAATCATGCGGGATGGTTTGCGCCGTGATGTCCTCGAGCGCAACCCCGTACTTGCCCAGCTGCTCCATGTCGGGCTTGAACGAGCGCAGATTGCAGCTGAACACCGCCGTGCCCTCCTTGGTCAGCAAGCGGGAGACGCCCACCAGCAGCTCGACGTGGTCGCGCTGCACGTCCCAGGTGCGCTTGCCCATGGATTTCGAGTTGCTGAACGTTGGCGGGTCCACAAAGATTAAATCGAAGCGGCGCGGGCTGCGTCGGCAATCGGTGATCCAGTTCATCACGTCGCCGCGCTCGAAGCTGTGCGCACGCCCGGTGAACCCGTTTTGCTCCATGTTGCGCTCGGCCCAATCCAGATAGGTTTGCGACAGGTCGACCGTAACGGTTTCCACCGCCCCGCCTGCCGCAGCCTGGACCGTCGCCGAACCCGTGTAGGCGAACAGATTAAGGAAACGCTTGCCCGCGGCCATCTTGCGCACCATAGCGCGCGTGTCGCGATGATCGAGGAACAGGCCTGTATCCAGGTAGCCGGCAAGATCGACCTCGAGCAGGCACCCTGCTTCGTCAACGTGGGTAACGTAATTGCGCTTTCCCGCACCACGGTACTGCCCGCCGCCCTTGTCGTGACAGCGTACCTTGGAGAACACGTGGTCGGGGCGAACGCCCAAGACCACGGGCGCCAAGGTGAGGATGTCGTCAAAGCGACGGCGCGCCTTATCGGGGTCGATGGAGCGCGGCGGCGCGTATTCGGCGATATGCAGGTACGTGTTGCCTGCTGCCTGGCCCGCACCGGTGTACACATCGATGGCGGCGGAATAATCCGGCAGATCGGCATCGTAGACGCGATAGCACGTAACGCCTTCGCGACGCGCCCACTTGCGGCGCTCCTTGGCAACCTTGCGCAGACGGTCGGCGAACTGCTGCGAGGACTCCTCGAACACCTCGACCTTATGCTCCGCCCCGCCGTTGGCATCGGGAACCACGGCCTGGGCAAGCTGCGCCGGGGGCCGCATGAACAGCAACACCTGGGTCTCCACGCGTCCGCGGCCGAAACGCAGCGTGTCGGCTGCATCGACGCCGAAGCGCCCTTGCACGCCCTGCCCGCCGGCGACGGCATACAGGCTGCCCGCCGGAACCGCTGCAGCCGCCTTCACGAACGCCGCAGCCTCCGCCTGGGCGCGAGCCTCGGACTGGATGCGGTCGCCTGCCGGCATATTGGATGCCACCAGGCACGGGCACAGCTTGTCCTGACCGTTATCGGCCCCACGCCTGCTCTGCAGCCGCTCAGCTACGTCGCAAGCACGTTTTGCCATATCCGCCACGGTATGCGCATCGCCCAGCTCGATGCTGACCACCTGACGCAAGCCGGCGCGCTTGGCACGGTTGCGGGCGCGGGCGATGGCAGGGCTTGAGTTGGTGGCGCCCACGATGCGCACACGCTCAAGATCGGGGCGGTCGGAGGCCGAGGCATTTGCCGCACCGGCGCCGCCGACGGCCTCCAGGCCTTCCTCGAAACGCTCGTCCGCCTCGTCGAGCAAACGATTCCAAGCCTGCTCGTCGAACGCCGCCCAACCCATGAAGCCCCAGCGGCTGCGCGCCAGGCCCGGAGCCATATCGCACGCCGCCGCGGCAGCCTCCACCACCAGCGAGCCGTCGCCGCATGCCGGGTCGACCAACGCGGCGGCGTCGCACATGCCATCCCACTCGCACATGGCCAAAACACCCGCGGACAGGGCGCACTCAAGCGGGGCGTCCTGACCCGCATCGGACTCCAGATACGCACGTGCGTACAGCGATTCGCCGGAAAGGTCCAACGAGACGGTGGCCCGGCTATCGCGGATGCGCACGTCGATGTTGGCGTCGGCGTTGGCGCTATCCACATCGGGGCGCGATCCCGTGCGCTCCCTGAGCGCGTCGCAGATGCCGTCCTTGACCTTCAACTCGGTAAAATGCGTGTTGCGAAGCTCCTCGTTCATGCCGTGCGCGCGGACGGCGATGCTGGCCCCGGGCGCGATGACCTCATGCCAGGGGATACGGCGGATGCCCTCGTAAAGCAGGCTGGCATCGCCGGCGTTCACGCGCTTGACCACCAGCGTGACACGCGAGGCCAAACGAGACCACAGGCAAACGCGCTGGGCCACGGCCGCCGTGCCGAAGAACGCCACACCGCCGTGCAGCGGGCGGATGCGGCGGGCGCGCAAGCGCTTGAGCTCGTCAGCAAGATATTGCTCGAACCCAGCCAGGCAGCTGGCGAAGAACTCATATTCATCGTATGCGGGAGAAGTCATCTGGGTGCCTTTCATGGGCGGTGGGTCTAGCTAAGGGCGTTTGCCGCTCGAAAAGAAACGCGGGCCTTTCGACCCGCGTTTCGATTAATCTTCCAGGTAATCCTTCAGCTTGCTGGAACGGGAAGGATGACGCAGCTTGGCAAGCGTCTTGCTCTCGATCTGGCGGATGCGCTCGCGCGTGACGCCGAACTCGCGGCCGACTTCTTCGAGTGTGCGAGGATGGCCGTCCTCCAGACCGAAACGCAGGCTGATGACCTTGCGCTCGCGCTCGGCAAGGCCGTCAAGCACCTTGGACAGCTGCTCTTGGAGCATGCTGAAGCTGGCAGCATCGGGCGGCACCACAGCGGCGTCGTCCTCGATGAAGTCGCCGAGTTGGGAATCCTCTTCCTCGCCGATGGGCGTTTCCAGGGAAACGGGCTCCTGGCTGATCTTCTGGATCTCGCGCACGCGCTCGGCGGGCAGGCCCATCTCCTTGCCGATCTCCTCGGGCGTTGGCTCGCGGCCGAGCTCCTGCAGAAGCTGGCGCTGGATGCGCACGAGCTTGTTGATGGTTTCCACCATGTGCACCGGAATGCGGATGGTGCGCGCCTGGTCGGCGATGGCGCGGGTGATTGCCTGACGGATCCACCACGTGGCGTACGTGGAGAACTTGAAGCCCTTCGTGTAGTCGAACTTCTCGACGGCGCGAATCAGGCCCAGGTTGCCTTCCTGGATAAGGTCCAGGAACAGCATGCCGCGGCCTACGTAGCGCTTGGCGATGGAAACGACCAGACGCAGGTTCGCCTCGATGAGCTGCTGCTTGGCATCGATGCCCACCTGCTCCACACGGCCCAGACGGCGCTTCTCGCGGCGCTCGAGCTCGCGGCCCTCCTCCTCAGCCTTGTCAAGCTCGGCCGCGGCGGCGACGCCTGCTTCGATCTTCATGGCCAGGTCGATCTCCTCGGCGGCGCTGAGCAGCGGGACCTTGCCGATTTCCTTGAGGTACATGCGCACCGGGTCGCCGGTGAGCATGGTGACGTTGGCGGCCTCGTTGCGCTTGCGCACCGAGCTGCGGGTCTTCTTCGTGCGCACCTTGGGCAGCGACACATCGGAAGCGGCCTTGAGCTCCTCCTCGGGGATGCCCTCGAGCAGGTCCTGCTCCTCGCCGTCCTCGTTGATGTTGGACTCCGGCTTCTCGTCGGAGGCCGCCTCGGTGCTGCTCATATCGGGCTCGACGTCGTCGACGTCCAGCACGTCCTCGTCCTCAAGCACCTCTTCGACCACCGCGGGGGCAGCGGCCGGCTTCGCGGATTTCGCGGTCTTGGAAGCGGTTGCTTGGTTCTTCGAAGCTTGAGCCACGTGTTCTTCCTTTCGACAGGATAAAAAACGCGCCTATTGCCATTCCGCAAATGGGCGCAAATATGCATCAAATTAAGATAGCATAATCTGCACGTCAGAGCAAGTCGTCAGGGTCGACGTCCACAGCGACGTTCACCCACTTGTCGGCCTTGCGGCGTCGGAACACCGGCAGCAGCACCGCGGACACGTCGGCGTCGGCGGGGCACTTGACCGCAACATGCCAGCGATACGTGTTGCGCAGCTTCGCGAGCACGCACGGGGTTGCCGGCAGCACGCTCCACCCGTCGCCGCCGAAGGCGCGCGCCTGCTCGGCAAGCTCGCCCGCAAGCTCGCGGGCGAGCGCCGCCACGTCGGCCTCGTGGGCGCCCCATACCAGCACGTTCGCCATGCGCACGTACGGCGGATACCCGAGCATCTTGCGCTTGGGCAGCTCGTCTCGCAGAAACAGCGCGCGATCGTAGCGCGCCGCGGCGCGGATGGGCGCAGCATCGGCCTCGTAGGTCTGCACGAGCACGCGCCCGGGCAGCTGCGCGCGGCCGGCGCGGCCGGCCACCTGCTCGATCAGGTCGAACGTGCGCTCGTGGGCGCGGAAATCGGGCAGTTGCAGCTGCGTGTCGGCGTTGATGACGCCCACCAGGGTGACGTCATCGAAGTCAAGGCCCTTCGCGATCATCTGCGTGCCGAGCAGCACCGCCGCTTGCGCCGCCGCGAACTGCTCGAGCAGGCGCTCGTGCGCCCCCTTCCCGCCGGTGGTGTCAGCGTCCATGCGGATGATGGGAACGCCCGCCCCCACCCCGGGCATGGCGTCGAGCACGCAGCGCAGCTCGTCTTCGACGCGCTGCGTTCCCGCGCCGAACTTCTTCAGATAGGGGCTCGAGCACTCCGGGCACACCGCCGGCGACGCCTGTCGGTAGCCGCAATGGTGGCACGCCAAGAAATTGCCGCGCTCATGGTAGGTGAGCGACGTGTCGCAGTGCGGGCACTTTGGCACGAAGCCGCATTCGCGGCACAGCAAGAACTTCGCGAAACCCCGCTGGTTGAGCAGAAGCACCGCTTTGCGCCCCTGGGAAAGCTCCTCTTGCAAGGCGCGCGTAAGGGCGGCCGAGAACATGGAACGAGAACCTTCGGCGAACTCGCGCGCCATGTCCACCACGCGAATATCGGGCATCGGTCTGCCGTTGGCGCGCTCAGGCAGGATGACCTGGGTCCAGCGCGGATGCTTCGCGCACCGGTAAAGCGCCTCGATCGAGGGCGTGGCGCTGCCGAGCACCACCGCAGCGCCGCTGCGACGGGCCATCCAGCACGCGACCTCGCGCGCATGGTAGCGCGGCGCGCTGTCCTGCTTGTAGCTGCCCTCGTGCTCCTCGTCGATGACGTAGAGGCCCACGTTGGCAAGCGGCGTGAACAGGGCGCTGCGGGCGCCCACCACCACACGGGCCGCGCCGCTGCGTATGAAATCCCATTGATCGTAACGCTCACCGGCCGACATGCGCGAATGCATGACCGCCACGGTATCGCCGAAGCGGCCGCGGAAGCGCCCCACCGTCTGCGGGGTGAGCGAGATCTCGGGCACGAGCACGCACGCCGTTCGGCCCTGCGCAAGCACCCGCTCGATGGCCTGCAGATACACCTCGGTTTTGCCGGAGCCCGTGACGCCGTCCACGAGCACCACGTGACCGTCAGCGGCATCGCAGGCGGCGGCAATGGCGTCGAGCGCCTGTGCCTGGCCCGGGGTGAGCTGCGGCTTCCGCGAGGGAACATGCGCTGCTTTTTCGTTGCCCGCCGCCAGGTCGGCATCGTCGGCACGTGACTGCCCTGCATAGCCCTCGCAGGCCGTTGCGAGGCCGGCAGCTCCCCCTTCGTCGGCAGGCAGGCCCGCGCGGTTCTCGCGAGCGAGCTCGAAACCCGCGTCTCCCCCTTCGCCGGCCTTATCCGTGGCTGAGCCCGAAACCGCGCGCTGCGCGACGAGCGCCGCGTCTTCGGAAAACCCGCGCATGCGGCGGCGATGCTCGATGACCACCGCGCCCTTCGCCTCCAGGGTCTTAAGCGTGGAAGACACCGAGCCCATTTGCGCAGTTAGCTCGCTGACGCGCAGCTGCCCGCCGCGCAACGCCTCCATGACCGCGACCTGCTTGACGGCGTTTGCGCGGGGTGTGAACTCGGAAAACGCCGGGCCAGCGACCACCCAGCGATCGTCGACCTGGCCGACCGCGGGCTGCTCGAGGCGCCAACGGCCATCGCGCCCGTGCACCATGCGCGGCACGCCGCCGGGCGGCGTGAACAAGCGCACGCACGCCGACAACGGCGCAATATAGCGTTCGGACAACCACTGGGCGCAGGCGGCGCCCTCTTCATCGAAGTACGGCTGGCTGACGGCGCGCTCGATGGCCTTGAGCTTGCCCGCGTCGATGCCCTGCGGCCACTGCGGCCCGCCGGGCTGCCCATATTCGCCGATCGACACCACGAAGCCCACGGCACGCCGGTGCCCGAACGGCACCAGCACAGCGCAGCCCACCGAAATGGCGAAGTCGCGCCCAAGCGGGCCGTCGTCGCAATCGCCCGCGCCTTCGCATGCGGCGGCGAACAGCCCCTCTTCAGGGACTGCATAGGTATAAGGCGCATCGAGCGCCTGCGTAGGTATGTCCAAAATCACAGATGCCAGTTTCATAGCGCACCAGTATACCAGCGTTTCGCGGAAAGCAATCGAGAAAGCGAACAGATATTCGCTTTTTGAGAATCATCTGCGCTCGTGCCCGATTCTCCCGTCGGTCGCACATACCGATCGGCACCGCCATCGTTCGACAGTGATGGCGAAGCAACGCCCGCACCCACCCGCACGGCTACCTCCCGCGGGGCGATAGTCCCGCAGCAAGCTCGAAGCACAGAAAAGCCCGCGGCAAACGCGGCATATCCCGGAACCCCGGGCTATGCCACACTTGCTTCCAGCGGGCTTTCCCTATTTCGCGATATCAATCATGTCCGCCGTCGTTTGCAGCGGGCCCCCAAGCCGATCCCGGCCCGACCTCATTTCGCAACACGCGCCGCAATCGGCGAAAGCCGACCATACGCCACGCCCTTCCGCCGAAAGACGCCAGAAACGCTTACTCCAGACCGCAGGCCTTGCGCAGCGCATCCGCGCGGCCGGTTGCCTCCCAAGTGAACTCGGGTAGCTCGCGGCCGAAGTGGCCATAGGCAGCCGTCTTGCGGTAAATGGGACGGCGCAGGTCCAGGTCGTCGATGATGGCGCCGGGGCGCAGGTCGAAGACCTCGCCGATGGCGCGCTCGATATCGGCCACGGGCACGCACTCGGTGCCGAACGTATCGACCATGACGGACACGGGGCGGGCCATGCCGATGGCGTAGGCCACCTGCACCTCGCAGCGATGCGCCAGACCCGCGGCAACCACGTTCTTGGCAACCCAGCGGGCGGCGTAGGCCGCGGAACGGTCGACCTTCGTGCAGTCCTTGCCGCTGAACGCGCCGCCGCCGTGACGGCCCATGCCGCCGTAGGTGTCGACGATGATCTTACGACCGGTCAGGCCGCAGTCGCCCATGGGGCCGCCGATAACGAAGCGGCCGGTGGGGTTGATGTGGATGCCGGCGTTGGGGGCAAGCTCCACGCCCTCGCGCTCGAGCACGGGGCGGATGACGTTGGCCTCGATCTCAGCGCGCAGCTGCTCGGTGGAGATTTCCTCGGAATGCTGCGTGGACACCACGACCTTCTCTACGTTGACGGGCTTGTCATCGATGTAGCGGACCGAGACCTGGGTCTTGCCGTCGGGGCGCAGGTAGGGCATGGTGCCGTCCTTGCGCACTGCAGCCAGCTGCTCGGCCATGCGCTGTGCCAGGTAGATGGGCATGGGCATGAGCGTGGACGTCTCGTCGCAGGCGTAGCCGAACATCATGCCCTGGTCGCCGGCGCCGACCTTCTCGTAGGGGTCGTCGCCCGCCTGGCCGTGCTGGGCCTCGTAGCTCTCATCGACGCCCTGGGCGATGTCAGGGCTTTGGTCGTGGATGGCGTTGAGCACGCCGCAGGTATCGCAGTCGAAGCCGTACTTCGCGCGATCGTAACCAATTTCACGCAGCACCTCGCGCGCAAGGGCGGGCACATCGACGTAGGCCTGAGTGCGGATCTCGCCGGCCACGATGATCATGCCGGTAGTGGCCATGGTCTCGCAGGCGCAGCGCACCTGCGTGGGGTCGGCCGGTTGGCCGGACGGGGAGACGTAGCCCTGCCCGGCAAGCTCGATCTCCTTCTCAAGGATGGCGTCGAGCACGGCGTCGGAGATCTGGTCGCACACCTTGTCGGGATGACCCTCGGTGACGGACTCGGACGTGAACAGATAAGAAGAATGCGCGTTGGCCATTGATGTTCCTCCTTCATCGTTGTCGGCCGGACCACCTTGACGCTTTTGCGCCAGGTTGGTGTCGGGATCAGCGAGCCAACCCTCTCCCCCGACTCTTGATAAACGGATATGTTCGGGCGGTGCGCGCCGCCCGCGTTTATGCTAGCTGCGAACGATACCACACGGACATCATTTTGTATGCCCTGCCCGCCGCGCTCGTGGAATCACCATATATTCGCACGCGTGGTATATGGTCGTATCGGAGGTTCCCGGCCGCACCGCATCCATGCGCCGCCCCGTTTGCTAAACTGGGCGGAAACCAACCCGATCGGGAAAAGAGGACGCATGACGCACACCGCACCCCAACCTGCCGACCAGCCCGTTTTCAAGAACGCCGCCTATACCAAGGAGTACATCGACATCGCCGAATCGTTTGACGGCGACATCCCCGGCCGCCGCGCTGCGCGCGCCTACATGGATTCCTCCACGGCTATCGTGCACCATCGCGTGGTGTCCACCAGCTTCGTGCCGAAGCTCTACGACGCCGCATCGCGCCAGGTCATGCGCGATGTCGTTGAAACCACGCACCGCATCCTGTGCAAGGTCATGCAGCACTACCTCGACGACGCCGAATATCGCAAGATCTTCGACTACGACCCGCGCTTGGCCGAGCTGATCTTGGTCCCGCGCGGCTACGATGCGCTGCTGCCCTTCGCCCGCTTCGACATCTTCTTGGACGAGAACACCGGCGACGTGGCGTTTTGCGAGTTCAACGGCGACGGCAGCTCAGGCATGAACGAGAACCGCGAGATCACGCATTCGGTGGAGGAGACGGCTACCTTTAAAGAGTTCGCACGCCGTCATCACGTGGAGGGCTGCGAGCTGTTCGACGCGTGGGTGCGCGAGTTCGCCGCCATCTACGCCACCTACGAGCATCGCGTGGACAACCCCCGCTTCGCCATCTGCGACTACCTGCAAAACGGCGTGGTCGACGAGTTCCACCTGTTCGCGAAGCGCTTCACCGAGGCAGGGTACCCCTGCACGGTGTGCGATGTACGCGATTTGACCTTCGACGGCGAAGTGCTGCGCGACAAGGAAGGCCAGCCCGTCCACGCCATCTGGCGCCGCTGCGTCACCAACGACGTGCTGGAGTTCTGGGACGAATCGCAGGCGCTCATCGAGGCCGTCAAGGCGCAGAAGGTGGCGCTCATCGGCAGCTTCGCCGGCCACATCGTGCACGACAAGCAGATTTTCGAAGCGCTGTTCAACCCTGCCACGCAGGCGTTTTTGACGCCCGAGGAAATCGCGTTTGTCCAGCGCACCGTCCCGCAGACGCGTTACCTCGACGAGAAGGAAGTCGACCTTGACGCCATCCGCGCCGACAAGGACGCCTGGATCATCAAGCCCACCGACGCCTACGGCGCGGCCGACGTGTACGCGGGCTGCTTCCAAACGCAGGAGCAATGGGAGCAGATCATCGAGAAGTTCGCCAACGGCGCCGCCGGCGCGCCCTTCTTGGTGCAGCGCTACATCACGCCGTTCAAGACGCAGATCCTCACGCCCGACGACGGAATCGCCGACCTAGCAGACGAACAGGTGCAACGCGAGCCGGTGCTGTACAACAACCTGGAGGGCCTGTACTGCTACAACGGCACGTTCCGGGGCATCTTCAGCCGCTTAGGGCCCTACCCCACCATCAGCAAGCCCATGAAAGGCATCACCTGCGCCACCATCTGGGTCGACTAGAACGCGCCCGATTCGCAAAGCCCGCGGCCCCCAAGTCCCAAGACGCGGGGGCCGCGGGCGTTTTCACCCTCCCCCGAGACCTGCGAGGCCCCTTTCACATGACCCGATTGTTAAACGGAATCGTCGCCCTCGGCAGCGTGCTGCTGCTGGCCGTAACGCTCATCGGCGCCGGCTTCGCCGCCGTCGCCATCCCCGACGCCGCCACCGCAACGCTGTCGCGCGCGTTTTCCGGCTGCGACCAGCCCAACACCCCGTTCACCACCGACGAGCTGGCCTCTATGGCCATAGCCGGCAAGCATTACACCTTCGACGATAACGACCGCGAAAAGCTTGACGCCGCCATCGCCGAGGCCAACGCCGCCGCCGAGGCGGACGGGCGCGCCAACGCGCTGAGCAGGGAAAGCGCCACCCGCAGCCTGCCCGCTGACGCGATAAGCCACCTGGACGACGTCTACCGCGTGGCGAGCGTGGCCAAACCCGCTCTGGTGATCGTTGTCGTGTTATACATCGCAGGCCTTGCGCACGTGGCGGTGCGCATCAGCCGGCGAGCGCTCGGGCTCACGCTTATGGCAGGCGGCGGGTTGGTGCTCGCGTCGTTTTGCGCGCTGGGGGCCTGGGCGGCCATCGACTTCGACGGGCTGTTCGCCGCCTTCCACAGCCTGTTCTTCCAGGCGGGAACCTGGACGTTTCCCTATGACAGCCTGCTCATCACCTTGTACCCAACCGCTTTTTGGATGGGCATGGGCGGCATCTGGCTTGCAGTTACCTGCATTGCCAGCATCATCTGCATCATCGTAGGACGATTGCTGCCCAACGAAACTAAATAGCATACTGGATAATATTTACTCGGCAAATGGAAAGGCGGCATCGAGATGCCGCCTTTCCATTTGCCGAGTAAATTAACCTTGTGGGTTAATTCGATAACATTTTCCGATATCCTAAAAGTGTTTCTTAGAAGAAACGACACATATACGGACAAAAGGAGGCGCACTATGTCCGTGCAAGACTACGTTCTACTCGAGCCCATCGTGTACCCCGACGAAGAAATCAAAGTCCTTGGGGTACACGATGGCTGGAATACTTATGCTCGGCGCTTTATCTTCTGCTTCCCAAACTACATAGACACTTATGGAGCCTTCTATGGATAGCAAAAAGAAAACAGCTCTGATTACCGCATTAGTTGTTCTCGCGCTATCGATTCTGTGCCTTTCCCTAATTACGATAAACTCAATCTGCCCTTCACGCAAAACAGCCGACGAAAGCAGCAGCGCCCCGTCGCAATACACTAACTTCGGCTCCATCAATGACATCGGACCCAAAACCAACAAATCAAAAACCATAGCGAACGGATTTAACATAAGCAACAACGTGAGTGGAGACAGCCCTGCCGTAATTATCACAACGAGATGTTCGGTTCAAGCCACTGAAATTTCCGAAGATGGACAAAACCTCGTGACAATTACTTCTTACGCCAATGAATTGGCCGATCTAATTGGCGCGCAATCTCTTATTCTTGACTGCACGTCACGAGTTGATAACGGCACCGCTCCGCCACCTCCCGACGTCGGATCCGATGCAATCGCCGAATTCGGATGGCCACAGGGGTCGAACCCGCCACTAGGATCAATCAAGGCAACTAGCAATTAAATTAGCAAAGGAAACCGCCATGGAGCACTGCTCCGATTTCAAGCAAAGCAAACAAGCCGAAAACAAAATCAAAAACACGTGCGCGATAATCGCTCGTGTTTTCATGGTTTTGTTTGTACTATCAGTAATAGGCCTACTAGCCTATTTAGGCGTCTCTGCACATTCCTTCATAAGCAATGACGATGCATCCTTACTAAGCATTACCTATCCAACGATCCAGCTCGCAACGGCATGTATTACTCTACGGCTTATGTATACCCTGTTTCGCAATATCGCAAACGGCAAGTCGCCTTTAACTAAAAAACACGCAAGAATTCTTGCAATCATTGCATCTCTCTTACTTGCAAGCTGCCTAATCGAAATTGTCATGCAATTAATACCTGCAGAAAGTGGACAGATTTTTCAAGTTGGGTCTTTCGCAGAAATCGGATACGTGCAAGCCCCTGCCACCAGCTCCTTACACATTGACTTGAAAACCGCAGTCATGGCTGTATTCTGCTACGCCGTTTCCGCTGTGTTTTCCTATGGAGCCGATTTGCAGCAGCTATCAGACGAAACAATTTAATATGAGCAAAATTATAATTGACATCGATAGCGCAATGCGGCTCAAGGGGCTCAACAATAAAAAGCTAGCGGCTATTCTTGGCTTAACAGAAGTTCACGTTAGTCGATTGAAAAACACAAACATCAAAGCAATTCGTCTTGATACCCTAAATTCTCTTTGCGAAGTGCTTGAGTGTGAGCCTGGGGACATAATCAAGCGAATTTCTTAAAAGCCAATTCGTCAATCGCTTTGTGCTCGCATAGCTCATAGAAATACTTTTTCATAGCGCAGTACCGGTCGAAGCTATCTGACTGCATATTTCCCTTTGATTTCGTTCTGAAAAATATCGGAACTAGACCTTCCTTTAACAGACCAAGAGAAGAACACGCATGACCTCCAGTAAAGATAAAGAGCACTACTATTGCCCCAAACGAAATAAGCATCCCGTATTCACAAGACTCGGGCAACCGCTAAATCGACGAGCGTCAAGCATTAGCAAGTTCAACCACATCGTTTAGCCGTATGTCGCATTTTGGGTGGTGAACGCATACGCCCACCTTGCAGCTGCGCTCAAGCCGCCTATACTGGAACAGCCGATGATTCAAACACGTAAGGAACTAACGAACCATGACTGAGAGCAAACCGGTGCGCGTCCGTTTCGCGCCTTCCCCTACGGGCAAGCTGCACGTCGGCGGCGCCCGCACGGCAATCTACAACTGGGCGTTCGCCCGCGCCACAGGCGGCACCTTCATCCTGCGCATCGAGGACACCGATCCCACCCGTTCCACCGAGGAGAACACGCAGGTCATCCTGAACGCCATGAAGTGGCTCAGCCTTGACTGGGACGAGGGCCCGGAGGTTGGCGGCGAGTGCGGCCCCTACTTCCAGACCCAGCGCTTCGACACCTACGCTGACGCCCTTGAGCGCCTAAAGGAGCGCGGCATGGTCTACCCGTGCTTCTGCACGAAAGACGAGCTTGACGCCAAGCGCGCGAAAGCCGAGGCGGAAGAGGGCGGCTATGCCGGCTACGACCGCACGTGCCGCGACATCGACCCTGCCGAGGCCGCCCGCCGCATCGAGGCCGGCGAGCCGCACGTGTGGCGCCTGAAGGTGCCGCTCGAGCACGGCCCCATCGAGTTCGACGACGCCGTCTACGGCCACATGTCCTTCCCCGCCGACGTCATGGACGACATGATCGTCGTGCGCACCGACGGCACGCCCACCTACAACTTCGCCGTGGTCTGCGACGACGCCAACATGGGCATCACGCACGTCATCCGCGGCGATGACCACCTGTCCAACACCCCGCGCCAGATCCTCATCTACGAGGCCCTCGGCTACGACGTGCCCACCTTCGCGCACCTGTCCATGATCTTGGGCTCCGACGGCCACAAGCTGTCCAAGCGCCACGGCGCCGCCAGCGTCGAGGAGTTCCGCGACAACGGCTTCCTGCCCGACACCATGGTGAACTTCCTGGCGCTGCTCGGCTGGAGCCTTGACGGTGAGACCACCATCATCGACCGCGAGACCCTGTGCGCCAAGTTCAGCCTGGACCGCATCACGAAGAAGGATGCCATCTTCGACCAGACCAAGCTCGAGTGGATGAACGGCCAGTACATCCAGCGCATGGGCGCCGACGAGTGGGTTGCCGCAAGCCGCCCGTGGCTCGTGCAGGCCGGCGCATCCGAGGCCGACATCGACGCACGCCCGGAATGGTACGCCAAACTCTACCCGCTGGTTTCCGAGCGCTTGCAGCGCCTCGACGAGGTGCCTGCGAAGCTCGCCTACATGTTCTGGGGCGCCAACGTCGCCGAGCTGGACGAGAAGTCGGTAAAGAAGGTGCTGCTCAAGGAAGGCGCCCGCGCCGACGAGGCCCTGGCCAACTGCCGCGCCATCCTGGCCGACGAGTCCCGCGCCTGGGAAGCAGCCGGCCTTGAGGCCGCCTGCCGCGAGCTGGGCGACAGCATGGACATGAAGCTGAAGTTCGTGCTGCAGCCGCTGCGCGTGGCCGTGTGCGGCAACATGGTCTCCCCGCCGCTGTTCGAGTCCATCGAGCTCATGCCGCGCGAAGATGTGCTCGCCCGCATCGACCAGGTCACCGAGCAGGTCTTCGGCGCATAACCCGAACACGGAAGGCACCTGTTGACCGAAACCAACGAACAACAGCCGTTTCAGATCCCGCAGCGCATCCTCGTGCTGCGGGATCTGTGCATACGCACCCGAGGCGCCGATTGCGTGCGCTGCGGCGAAGCCTGCCCGAAAGACGCCCTGTCCTTTCCCGAGGGAAAGCCGCCCGTCATAGATGACGCCGCTTGCTCGATGTGCGGCATCTGCCAGGGAACCTGCGATGCGTTCGCCTCCACAAGCTTCACGCTCACGCAGGCCCACGCCGACGCGCGACGGGCCGCCATGGGTTCAAGGCCGGCCATCCTCACCTGCGCCGAAAACGTCTCGGAGCAGGACGACCCCGCAAGCAACGTGGTGGTGCTCCCCTGCTTGGCCATGCTGCCGGCCGAGCTGTGGGCTGCGCTGTTGGCCGAAGGGACCGATGTGCAGGTGGCCATCGACATGGAGCGCTGCGAAACCTGCACAAAGGCGGGCGGGCCTGCGCAAGCCCTCTACGCCGAGCGCATCGCACAGGCAGAGGAATGGACGCAGCGCAACGTCGGGTTCGCGGCGTCGCTGCCCCAGGCGGCTGACGAAGGGTTGTTCGCCGGCCTGGCCAACGCCGGCGCCGACGGGGACCGCCGCAGCCTGTTCACCGATATGCTCTCGCAGCTCAAGGACGCGGCATCGGGCACCATGCGCGAACGCACCGACGCCCGCCTGCAAACGCTGCGCGAGCAAAACGAGCGGTTCGCCGCCCATCAGCGGCTCGACCTGGGAAACGGCACGCAATTCAACAGGTTCGCGCCGCACGGGCGCGTAAAACGCGTCATGGGAACCTCGCGCAACCTGCTGCTGCAGGCGCTCGACGCCCAGCCCGATATGGCTGCGCGGGTGGAGCTTTCCCTGCCCGAAATCAACGCCGATGCCTGCGAGGGATGCCTGCGCTGCACCCGAGCCTGCCCTACCGGCGCCCTGCTACCCGACGCCCAAGATGGCGCGCTTTCCCTCGACTGGCGCTACTGTATAGGCTGCGGCCTGTGCGAGGCAACATGCCCCCGCAATGCCATCACGTTAACAACCAAGCCCGTCTCCGAGGCTGCGTGCTAAGATAGCCGGGAACAAACCGTTAGGAGCGCTTCCATGAACCAGCCTCGCAACAACCACGATTTCAATCCCTACGAATCTGCTCAACAAACGGGTGCGCAAAACCCGCAGCTTGGCACAACCGCAAGCGCTGCGCAGACGCCCGGCAACGCCAGCCCCGCGTCGAAAGCAAGCAACTGTGCCGATTCAAGCCCCAACGAAACCGCTCGGCCAGCAGCGCCCAAAGCCGAACAGTCCGACATGGCTGCAGGCGCTGTGCAGACGCCCTGCCAGGCCGGCACCGCTGCCGTCCCGCAAGCCGCTCAGCAGCCTTCCGGATGCGCCGTTCCCCCGCAGGCACCCTATTCGCAACCTTCTTACGGCGCCCCTCAGCCGCCCGCAAACTCCTATGCCGCCGCACCGGAACCCGCGAAGAAGTGGCCTTGGGTGCTTTTGGGTTGCGCGCTGGCGTTTCTCATGGGACTTGGCGGATGCGTAGGCTTCGCCACGGTTGGCATGGTGGCCGATTCTCTCCACAGCCGCGCCGATGGCGTGCATTCCTACGATTTCGACGACCTGCCGTACGGCTACGACCCCGACGACCTGCCCGATAGCGATTACTACGGCGGATTCACGCTTTCCGACATCAAGGAGGCGGCAGGCGACCTGCCCTGTGATATCGACGACGAAGGCAAAGCGACCGCAGGCGTATACGTAGTAGGCCGCGATATCGACGAGGGGCTGTACTTCCTCCAAGGAAACCCGTCCACCGAAGCTGAATTCTATCTATTCAGCCCCGAAGGGTCGGGCACCTACAGCATGAGCGCCGCGGTCACCTACACGGGCAATTACTTCGCCGACCTCGAAAACGGCCAGGTGATCGCCTTCATGCCCAGCGCAAAAAGCATGCTGATGATCCCCACCGACCAAGCCGATTTCCAACCGCAGGCGCCCTACCCCAGCGGCCTGTACCGCGTCGGCCAGGACATCCCCGCCGGAACCTACACCATCACCGTCAGCCCGGATGCGCCGCACAACGCCTCGCAGGACTACGCCGCCTACGTTATGAAAGACCTGGACTTCGACGATGATTCCATCACCGACTCCAAGCCCCTGCTGCGCGGAAGCACGCAAACCGTCACCGTGGAAGACGGCGAATGGCTGGAGCTGTTCGGCGCCATCGCAACGCCAGCTGAATAACCCGCACAAGACATCACGCGCCCTTCGACAAGCATCGGAGGGCGCTTCTTTCTCACCCGCCACCATCGAAAGGACCCCCATGCTCCCCGAAAGCCCCACCATCGATCAGGTTCGCAAGTTCTTCGCCAATGACAAGTTCGCCACGGAGGCCGCGGGCTGCACCATCGTCGAAGCCGCCAAAGGCCACGCCGTATGCGAGATGCCGCTCGACCGCATTCACTACAACGCCCAAGGCGGCGTCATGGGCGGGGCAATTTTCACCCTTGCCGACTTCTGCCTGGCCATCGCCTGCAACGTAAACGAGCAGCCCACGGTCTCGGTAAGCAATACCATCGAGTTCCTGAGCGCCGCCAAGGGAGACAAGCTCATCGCCGAATGCAACGTCGACAAATCGGGAAGGAAACTCGGGTTTTACACGGTGGACGTGTCCGACAACACGGGCCGCAAGGTGGCCCGCATGACCGCAACCTGCTCCCGATAGCCGCCGGGAGGTGCTCCACCGAACTCAGCCGCACGGGCGAACTTGCGAATCAAGCGTGACCAGCCAAAGAACGATTCCGACATTTTTTTCAAAATAGGGGGTTGCGCGCTGAAACGGTTTCCGTATAATAATCAACGCACCTGATTCGGGGCCTTAGCTCAGCTGGGAGAGCGCATGGCTGGCAGC
>ERZ1034984.546-NODE-546-length-41442-cov-46.671274_pt1 | contig 41442 bp, 61 predicted proteins | sample MGYA00520589_ERZ1034984 | MGnify/ENA primary metagenome ERZ1034984 (study PRJEB33766, sample SAMN09781790) | gut metagenome | biome: gut microbiome | host: Homo sapiens | place: Madagascar | study: EMG produced TPA metagenomics assembly of the PRJNA485056 data...
AGCCCGGCTCATTCGTACACCATCCGTTTTCGTGCCACACGACACGCTTTCTCGTTTCATCTTCTGGAAACTCAACGTCGATATGCCCTGAAAGAATGTCATTCTCCCAAATCAGCTTGCCGTTCTTGTCTTTTAAGCCTGTACATTGGCAGATGGTGGATGGTTCTACCTCATAAGTAAGAGCTTTACTTGTAAAAGGTGGTTCAAAAATATAGGATTTACCCATAAATTCATAAAAATGCCCAACTACCCATTCACCATTGTCGATCCGCTTGCCGCGGTATAAATATCTATTCTCCATCGTTTATATCCTCCTGTATTTATGCTGGTTCAGCCAATACCATTTACACGCCCTGCCACCATTAACAAATACCATAGGCTTCCCACTATTATTTGCATTTGCGCATGTGACACCATTCGAACCACAATACAGACAGTTGGAACATCTTTCTTCAATTTGCTTTTCTTCCAGAACTCTGATATATCCCATTATTTTTCCTCCATTTCTTTCAACTTGGCTTCGGCTTCGGATTTTGTGAGAAATACTGTTTTGCCAAAATCGCATTCTCTAAAATATGCTCCTATAAAATGATTTGTTGCCTTAGCATAAATTCTATATTGTTCTCCGCATTCATAAAATGTTATACTAGAAACATAAGATTCATAGACTTCGTCTTTCATATTCTCATCATATTCAATATCATCAAACACATTAAATGGAGAAGTGACTACATATACTACATCTCCTACCTTGCAAGGCAACTTGATAAGTCTGCCCTGTTCCTCTGCATCCTCGTAATCTTTGAGCTTTCTTAAATATTCAGCAACCTGTTTATGCTCCCAATATTCTTTTATTCCATTACCCATAACTGCTGTTTCAAGATACTTAACATCACAGGCTTTTTCGTACATTCCTGTTTTTCTGTCGCAATGCTCGATTATCTCATCAATTGTTAATCTCTCCATGTCTATTCCTCACTTTCTCTATACGGCTCCGGTAATGGCATCCAAGCTATCGGGTTCCACGCATCACTTAATTTGCTCGAAACCAATTCCTTGCAGTATTCCTTTTCGTTTGTATAAAATAATGGCTTGCCCTCTTTCATGTAATTCGTGAACGCTTTGCACACAAATCTTTGATTAAACTTATTTTCAACTGTAAGCAAAACGGGATATCCGCAACATTCCGGCAATCTTTCACTTACCGGAATCCACTTGTTATCCATTCTGTTCACTTCCTTGCATGGTAAATGTAAAGGCAACCCCTGCCGTTCAGCATCTTCGTATTCCCCAAGCTTGTTCAGAATGGCTTTAAGCCTATGTTCCGATGAAAATGTATTACAGAGAATGCTTAAATGCTCCTTAGAGACATACTTTCCATGCTTATCTTTTTTCGTAAGTCTTCTGTTTTCCAGTTCTCTTTCACAGGCTTTAATCCTGCCTTTATTTTTCCCACCGTTTTGTTTCATTGTCTCGATTGCCTGCTTAATCTGATATGCCGTTGCCCGATTAAGTTCTGATGTAAAATTCAAATCCGTTGCTGGCAATGAACAAAGGTTGCTTACTACATTTCCGCCCATACTATTCCTCACTTTCCACTTTTACCGCCTCTCCTGTAACAATATCCCAATGTTCATCCTCGATAAACGTCTGCCGGATAATCGCATCGGACAGATAGTGTTCTTTGCTCTTCGGCTGTTTTCTCCAATAGGAATCAATGTAATAGGCAACCCACTTCATAAATTCCTCGATCTTGGCATTCGAGAACCGGTACGATTCTTTCAGTGTGGGAATTGTCAGGTACATTGTGGATGCCAGTGCGCTTTCGATATTGCAGTCTGCTCCAAGCACTGCTCGCCCTTTCTGGATATCTGCCATGTACAGCTTCTGTGACATCGGTATCGACTTTACCCAGCCGATCACATCAATTTTCCGTTTCTGGCAATACTCCATCATACTTTCGCTCGTAACATCGTCGTTATCATCATCCTGCCAGGCAACGCGCTTATTTACTGTTTTGGTGTAATAGTTCGTGATCTGCTTAAATGTCAAACCAAATTTGTCGTACAGTGCCAGTGCAAATATAAATCCCATGTGATTTGCGATATTATTTCCAAGCTTCGCCTTGTTCACTTCCTGCCGGTATACGCTTGTATGTATTACACGCTCCCTCTGTGTTACTCTGTGCATTTGTTCTCCTCTCTGATCTGATGCCCCTTTACGCATGTGTACCAGAATCTGCAACTTGGATCACATATTTTCGTTTTCTCTCCATAGCTGCAAGTCCGGCCACTGCCATAATAGGTGCTGTTTGCCTTAAATCTGCTATAGACTTTCGGATCTCTGTTTTCTGTCTTGGAACCGTCATACGCTCGAATCGATTCCGATATTTCTGCATTTATTTTCTCAAGACGCTTCTGCGTATTCGTTCTGTGTCTCAATTCATCGCCCCTTTGGGTAGACGGGGCATTTCTGCCCCTGTTTTGCAAGGTAAAAAATCATGGCTTGTGATAACTATCTCGATTTTCGACTTGCTGTTTCTTTCGCCTTCCGGCTGGTGTTTCAACCGCCAAGCAACTTTCGCTCCAAGGCTTCAAAGTCCTGTTCTCTTGGAGTGAAGTTGTTGAATTTATTCTGTGTGGATGCCTTATTGTCCTTAAGGGGGAATAAGCCTTTCCAACTGTTCATGATTGACTGCTCCAGAATCTTAACTGCCGTATCTGAATTACCACCGGACAACTCCGTCAGTTTCTTGATAGCCATTCCAACAGCACGATCAGTCATCGGAGCTTTGATCTGCTTTCGCATATCGACAAAATCAGCAAATGCCTGATTCAGCTTTTCATCCTCTGGGAAGAAATCTTTTTTGGTATTTTTTTCTTTATTTCCTTTCTTCCCTTCTTTCTTTTCTTCTATTGTTGTCGTTTGAATGTCGTTAGAATGTCGCTTGCTTGGCTCTTGACTGACGTTTTGCTTGTCGTTTGCTTGGTACAAATCGTACTTAACCACTGAAAATACTGTGAATTTGTTTGTCGTTTTGCTTGTCACTTCGCCTGTCGTTTTCAAATGTGAAATTGCAGTGCGAATTTCCCTTTCTGTAAGTCCTGTTTCACTTGCAAGCTTTCCAATGGAAGAAACAAAAGAGCCTCGAGGAACAACCATTCCTTTAAAATTTCCATCCTTCCAATTAGCTTTTAACAGCATGTGGATGAATGCCCGTGTTGTATTAATATCCGAATACCATTCCCAGTCCAGAAGTCCGCGGCTCAATTTGATATAACTTCCATCCAACCATCACACCTCCCGGATCAAGACTTCAATTCTTGGATTGTCAGCATCTACGAAAAATTCATCCGAAAATCCTTCAATTGCTTTCCAACCGTCATTTTGTAGCACATGCGTGTGTACCAATGCATCCTGAATAACCTTGCGCCCGAAAGACGATATATTGTCCAGATCACGCCGCCGGTTCTTCTCATACCACCGATATTCCATAAACACGGGTTCTTCGATCCTAATGCCTTTCATCTGCTGCTTGATAGCGATCTTCACAAGCTCCTCATTCTGAGCTTTCATCTCTGCTCCCTTATACCGGCTTGTCCGCTCCGCGGATATATAATCGTTAAGGTTATTAAGCCTCGTGGGCACTATCAATAAGTATTCCAACTTCTCGCCACCTTTCGAATGTCTGGCGCATTGCCAGCCGTTTTGCCTGTATTTTTCTCGCTCTGGATAACTCCTTGGCAAGATATTCGTTAAGCTCCGATTCATCGGTCAGATCTCCGGGAACCGGGCGATAATAACCATGACCAACATTTATAATGCAGTCATCATCCCTGTTCGCTTTTTCGATTTTATCTCTAAATCTCCGATCCTCTATCGGATCGGATGGGCGCTGTACCGCGTTCTCATGCCCATAGGGGATATTTTCAATCTGTATCACAATGAACCTCCTTTACTACAATTCCATACACCTTGTACATCTGTCGGAATCGGATCACGCCCATCTGATGCGCAATCGTATGATGTTCTCTGCATAAACAGATTTTTTTGTAATTGGAATCATCCACCTTTCGATGGTTATTTCCCATGCCGATTGCATCCTCATGATGGATTTCCCCATCTTTTCCGCAGATGGCACATTTCTTATGCATCAGACAGTAATACAAATACCTGCCAATATCATCCGTCCGGTCGATTGCATTATCTGAAAGCGGAATCCCCCACTCCAGTGCAAACTCCAGTATCGTATTGATAAATTCCCTTGCCGTATCCATTGAACAATTGGAAAGGCTGAAATCGGGATCTCCTGTTCGGATCATGTGCTCATCTTTCAAAATCCTTTTCATCTCTTCCGACGGGTAACCTGTCCAATCTGCAATATCACGGATTGTCGCATATGCTTTCTTCCGTTGTTCTGCAGATATATGCCGGCCATCATCAAACCGCATTTCTGCATTTTTGATTTTCTTTCTCTGGAGAAGGCTCCCCAGTTTCATACCTGGAATGGAAACTATGAGATCTGTTCCATCATTACTTTCCCGATACTGTTTTACACATACACATGTATGCATTAATCATCACCATACCTTGCTTTTATCGCATTAAGCATCGCTCCCGCGTTTACGGCTGTAAGCTTATCCCATGTAGTATTATTGTTTTTAAGCCAAAGATCTGCGCTGAGTTTATGTTTTTTACACAATTCTTTTATTGTTGAAATTTGCGCCGATGTTGCTTTTTCATCTACCACCGGTATCACATTACTAAATGGCTGCATCTCTTCCTTAAGCCAAAGATTAAAACCAAGTCCGGTCTGAATTGCCACGCATTTCACAAATGACCGGCACATGCTATTCCATACTCTCTGTTGGCTCATGGAATTATCCTTCACCGGATTAGAACCATTCATTACCGGGGACTGCATCTCATACTCATTATCATCGATAATTACACGGATCCGTGTCTCATAGCACCGATTCGTATTACCTTTACTGTCTGTGAAATCTTTCTCCACCATACGCAAGCTACTTCCTGTCTTTTCATCTGGAATTGGAATCCAGTAGACCTTTTCTGCTCCATTCTCATGTAACAGATCAATGCACTTGGCCCAATTCAGATATGTCATTCCGTCTCTTTCCTCACAATACGGAGTAACATCTATCTTTCGCATCTCGCTCCACGCTTTAAGCGCCATATGCCATATCCTCCAATCTCATTCTCATCTGTCCATCCTCACCATCTTCACACATGGAAAGGATTTCTTTTTTCTTTTCTTCCGCTTTCGCTCTGCAATTACAATTTTCTCCAGGATCTAAATTTGCCAAGCAGTATGGGCATATATGGTAGTACATATTACGCAACCACCTTCCGGAAGTTATCGTTCATACATCTCTCGCAATAAATTTCATTGCCGATTTCATAATAGAAATCATCCTGTATATGTTCCTCGCAACAATCACACATCGGTCTTGCTTCTAATGCATCCTCTAAATCACTGTCATGCTGCCGGAACAGATCATAATTATCTGGTAAACTCATTTGCAATTCCCTCTTTGTCATTGTGCAGGCACCATATCCCTTCTGGATCATCATTCTCCAGATACTTAGCCGCCTGTGCACATTCCTTATCATTCAATCCCTCTGTCAAAGCTTCAAATATGTAATCCTTACTGAATCCCAATACAGAGCATTCATGATTCGACGAATCAGCAATCTTTGCAATAATCCCGCTCAACATAAGCTCCACAGAATTGCAATGTTTATATGCTTTGATAAGGTTTCTAATTTGTTCTACTGTCATAATTTTCAAATATCATCTTGCAAACGCTTATAATATCCATTACACTAAAAATGAAATATTTTATTGAATTTATTTCTTTGATGGAATCACTCTCTTGGACGGTGGGTTGGTTCCATCTTTTTCATTTCAGCATCAAGCATCTCTTGGAAATCCCCTTTGCTCTCTTTTCCCTTACGCGGGTACGTTGGATTTTTGTAATGCTTTCTGTACTGGTCTTCCGGATATGGCATTGCGCCGCTGATGTTCACTGTTTCTCCTTTCATTGTCTTCTAAGTTTCTGAATCCGTCGGGCCGTTTTCCTACGTTCCTTTTCTAACTGTTCTGATGCATAGCCTGCAAATGCAAGCACTATACCAAGTGCTATCATCACACATGCAATCATTCCTCCTGCACCGACTGAATCCATCGCCATTGCTCCAAATGCAAATATCACAATCCCTACAATAAATAACTTGTTTTTCATGTTTTCTCCTTGGCTTGTCCGCCAGCGCCACCGAAGTGGCTACTCTGTGCGCTTATAGCCTGCACCAAACGCAAACTTGTCGCACAGCTCATCAATTTTGTTCTGAGGTATGTCTTTGGGATCGATTCGTTTCCATTCACCGGTTTTCGAATCAATCACCCATGTCCGGTATGTAGCCTTTTTCGGGTATCTTGCCATAACCCCACCTCCTGTTAATAGGTTATTAACTGTGCCTGTACATGGTTCTTTAACTTCTACATAATTAGTGATACAATCTCCTTACAGGACGTTGCCGCGTCCGAGTATTATGAAAGGAGTACTATATATGGAGACTTTAAAAAAGCATTTAACCATAGGCTTAGCCCATATGCCTCAGATAGAAGGTCTCGAGAACAATCAACTTATTCTTGTAACCGCTGCTGGCATCATTAGTGGATCATATACCCCATCAGCTTCAGAAAGCCCAAATTCCTCTGATGTAATTGTTACGACAATTGATAAACTTTCAGAGGCGTACATGGAGCAACACAACATTCCCAACAATGCACCACTAGATGGAAACGATGGATATATTACCCTTACTGATGTAACTATTCGCAATGGTCAAGGCACCGTTAACACACCATTCTTATGCGTGTTCTTTGATCAGATCATTGGAATTTCTCTCGGAAATTTGAACTGAAAAATTTTTTTGTTCCTCTAGCCCTAGGAAAATCTTTACGATACGCTTCAAGGTGCAATCAATACTTTGAAGCGTATTTTCTATTTGCTTCTTTGATTCTTCCTTTCCCTTCTGCGAATGGCTTTCCGGCACTTTTGAGAACTCAGCGATTTTCTGCATAAAACCGGCTCTACTCTCTGGATCATCGTCCACTGTCGGAATAGGATCGCCGGTTAAACGAAGATTGTTGATTTCTCCGCCATTGTGTGAAAAATCCGCTGCCGTAACACCTTTATACAAATTTCCGTCGATCATGACATCCGTAGTTCTACCGCATGAAACGATAATTATTTTCTTAGCTTCCACGCTCTCACTCTCCCTTCTGTTAATTTTCCCCCTTTTGTGATATGCTTAATAAAAGGAGGATTTATCAATGTATCTGTTAACCATTTTTTTAGTAGTTGTAATCATAAAATTTGTTTTAAATCTTTCTAGGCTTATTTCAACCTATATAATGTTTGCCATTTTTCGTAAACGCCCTAAAAATTTAGCTCAATATTGTCCGTTTGTAACATCATTATTTAATTCTGCCGGAACACAACAAATCATTATTTCTACTATTGATTCTTATGGTATCAATGTAGGCAGCAGAGATTATATTTCAAACTCATTAACCCGTTCCGACACCTATGATGAAATTTACACAATTTTCGAAAGAACAATTGGTGTTTATAAATTCCGCATGTTACAAACTATCAATCCTTTTTACTGGCTTTTTCTACCTAAATACATACTTGAAGATTTCAGGATTACAATTCCTAGAATTGGACAGTCAATATTAAATCTGTTCTATTGGATTATTGGTTTTGCCGGAACATACTTTCTTGAAAAATATCTGGATTCCCATTTTCATGATTTCTTTCAGTATATAATTGATATGCTTCCGTGATAAAACTTCTAATCTCACTACGTTCTCTGCGGCTTGCAGTTTTCCGAAGCCGAATTACTTCGTCAAACATTGCCTGATACAATACAGCATCTACTTTTTCTGTATTCGTTTCTGCAAATACCGGCTCATTTAAATACTCCGTCATTACTCATCTCCCTTCTTATTTTTTGTCCGGCATACGGGGTTTTAGAAAATAATCCGTATTTAAACCTAACACATAACAAATCGCCGAATACTCATCAAATGTCATTCTCCTTTTTCCATTTAGCGCCATGTTCAACTTGACCAAATTTATATCAGCCTCCCTTCCAACATGCGCTTGAGAAATTCCATTTGTATCCAAATACTCTTTGATTTTCATTCCAACTTCCAAATTCGAAATTCCTCCTTTCGTGTCGATATTTTCGAAGTTATTATTATACTACTACGGTTATTTCGAAGTGTCAATATACTTTTTCGAACTTTTCGGAATTTTTATTTACAAATTCGAAACGTGATGATATACTTGCTTATATAAATGAAAGAGGTGATTTTAATGACATTTGGAGAAAAATTACGACAATCACGAAATGCCAAAAGAATGACTCAAAAGGAATTAGCTACAGAAGTCGGGGCAAAGCATAACTCCATCAGCGATTGGGAAAATGACAAAAACAAACCCGATCCAGATACAATAGAATTGCTATGTGGAGTGTTGGGGATCACACCAAATTATCTTTTGAACGCATCAGATGATGACTTCTCTTTACCAGAAAAAAATATGATCAAAAAATATCGCGCTCTTAATAGCGATAGTCAAAAATATGTAACTGAAGTTATTGACAGAGAATACCGCCGAGATTCCAAACTTGTAGAAGGGCAAATATCACTGATTCCAGAAAATGGATATGTTCAAATTTATAAGAATGGTAAATGGCAAGATTATATGAAGGCAGATGACTTTTTTGCACTTCCTAATGCAGCTCATCACATTGATAATTCATCCAGTGATGATCAGAAACACGATGACGACCTTATGAACAATGAGCAATTCTAACAGTCCTTTTTATAGGACATTATTTTCTGTAAGATTACTTTGAGGTGATATATTTGCTTACATACAATGATTTACTAATAGAAGCAGACAATAATTGCTTAATCACAAAAGAAAAACCACTCCGAGCCAATAAAGGACGGATAAAAGGTAATCGTATTGCAATCAAAGAAGATATGATCGAAACCGAAAAGAAATGTGTCCTTGCGGAGGAATTGGGACACCACTACACCACTGTCGGGAACATTTTGGATCAAACAGATACTGCAAACCGAAAGCAGGAACGGCGCGCCCGGATCTGGGCATACCACAAACTGCTCTCTCTTAATGATCTGATTGATTCATACAAATGCGGATGCCAGAACCAATTTGAAATTGCAGAACATCTAAACGTTACGGAAGAATTTCTTATAGATTGCTTAACGTATTATAAAGAAAAATATGGCTTATGCGTCAAGCAAGATAATTATTTAATATATTTTGAACCCTTAGGGATTTTGAATCTTTTACAAGAACGTATTGACAATATATCAAAAGGAGATCTATAGTATGGCACTATTTAAATGTCCAGAATGCGAAAACTTAATAAGTACAGAATCATTTACATGCCCCAAGTGTGGATTTGATGTCAATACATACATGAAATTCAATGGAGATAAAATTCAATGCAATCAGTGTTGGAAACTAAATGCTCCAGGGACAAAGTTCTGTTCTCACTGTGGAAATAATTTACAATACTCCAACACTGTAAAAGAAGGGCTTCCACACGAAGATCTGAAACAAACAAAAGTTGAAGAGGACGAACGAAGAACACTGCCTATAATACTTGCCGTTGTAGTCATAGTATTGCTTTTAATGTGCGTAGTTCCTCGCGTATTTATAATCGTATAATCAAAAATGCTCTGGTGCTACCAACACCAGAGTAAGCACCTTGACAATATAATACACTTACCCAGGCAGCTGGAGGACGTGCTCTCATCTGATCCGAGCCTTACGGAAAGGATGATTATTATGGTTTCATGGAATGACCTTTTTACTTTCGTCATCATGTTGGTGGCGATATTGACCTACATAGATACCAACAGAAAACATAAGAAATAGCCGTCCTGCTCTCGTCAAAGTTTAGGAACGGCTATCTCTTGATAACTAAGTATTAAATTCGCCGGGTCGGGTGAAGTGCACTCACCTTCCGGCTGCCTCGTTAAGTATATTATATGTCACACGAACATTTTTGTCAATTTAAAACCGCCCTGCTCTACCAAAGCAAGGCGGCAAGCTCCCGAATGATACAGAAGCCCTCAACAAGCACATTGTATCATTCTCGGAGCAGCTACGCAAGCGGAACACCCGTTCCACGCTGGCTGTTATTTTTGTATCCAAAAATCAATACAATATAGAGAAAGAGGTGTAATGTGCTATGAAAGAAAAAGTTTCAGAACGCAAAACAGGGGCAATCTACATCCGTGTATCCACCGACAAGCAGGAAGAACTCTCTCCGGATGCGCAGCTTCGCTTACTTATGGATTATGCCAAGAAGAATTCCATTGATGTTCCCGAAGAATACATATATCAGGACAATGGTATCTCCGGCCGGAAAGCAAACAAACGACCAGCTTTCCAGAACATGATTGCACTTGCCAAGTCCAAGGAGCATCCGATTGATACGATCATCGTGTGGAAGTTCTCACGATTTGCCCGTAATCAGGAAGAATCCATTGTATATAAATCCCTGCTCAGTAAAAACAGTGTTGATGTGGTGAGTGTGTCAGAGCCACTCATAGACGGTCCGTTTGGCTCTCTGATCGAGCGTATTATCGAATGGATGGACGAATACTACTCTATCCGCTTATCCGGCGAGGTAATACGTGGAATGACGCAGAATGCCATGCGTGGACACTATCAGAGCGATGCTCCGATTGGATATATATCACCAGGCGATAAGAAACCGCCGGTAATCAATCCGGACACCGTACAGATTCCGCTTATGATCAAAGATATGTTCCTGTCCGGGTCTACACAGCTTCAAATTGCGCGTAAACTAAATGACATGGGATATCGCACCAAGCGAGGTAACCTGTGGGATGCCCGTGGTGTGCGCTACGTGCTCGAAAATCCGTTTTATATTGGCAAATCCAGATGGAACTACACCGAACGCGGTCGCAAGCTTAAACCGTCAGATGAAGTGATTTATGCGGATGGCAATTGGGAAGCTTTATGGGATGAAGATACATTTAAAGAAATCCAGAAACGACTTGCGTTGAATATGCGCAAAGCAAAATCCCGTGATGTATCATCTGCCAAGCATTGGCTGAGTGGTCTGCTGATCTGTTCCTCTTGTGGTGGTACATTGGCATATGGCGGTGCTAACTCTGCACGCGGCTTCCAATGCTGGAAATATAGCAAAGGATTCTGTTCGGAGTCTCATTATATCAGTACCGGATCAATTGAAAAAATGGTGATGGAGTATCTTGAATATGTATTGCACTCTCCTACACTTTCATACACCATTATATCTGCAGCGTCCTCAAATGCCGAATCCAAGCTATCCGACTGTGAACGACAGCTTCAGAAAATTGATGCCAAGGAAAAGCGTATCAAGGCTGCATACTTAAATGAAATTGATACTCTGGAAGAATATAAGGCAAATAAGACTGCACTTGAAGAGGAACGCCGGACAATTGAAAAAGAAATTGAAGAACTCACGCTTTCCAATGTCAAATATACCAAAGAAGATATGGATAAAAAAATGAAGCAGAATATTCAAAATCTGCTTCTGGTGTTAAAAGATGAATCTGCTGATTATGTCCAAAAAGGAAACATGATGCGGAATGTAGTAGATCACATCGTATTCGACAGGAAGAACACAAGTCTTGATGTGTTCTTAAAGCTTGTAATTTAGCGGTTTCTATCTGTTATAGGGTATTGCAGTACCGACCGCCATATACCAATAGCCTACAATATAAATGGGAAGGAACTGTTCCGTTTTGTTCCTTCCTATTCTACCGTAAAACCCATCATATTTCTACACAAAATTATAGCTTGTCCAAAAACTCTTTCTTCCACTTCTTATCGTCGGTCCAGTATGCCGGGCAAGGCTTTCCAGTAACATCGAAGTGTCGGATTACATGTGCCTTGTCGATGTTATATTTCTTCATCAGCTTTTTTGTGAGTGTAACAGCATTCTGAATCGTCGCTGCTGAAGCTCCAGCTTTTCCGTCTCTTGCAGTATCACACAATTCGATGTTGATCGAGTTGGCATTGGTGCAAAGTCCATACTTTTTGCCACCGCCTGTCTTTCCACAGTTCGGATATTTCTTGCCCCCAACGGACCATGCGACATTTTTAAGCGGCACTGACTTCGTGTAGGAATCATCATCGACGAAATAATGTGCGCTGGCTTTGACCACATTATTATGGAAGTATTTCGCATTCGCATCATCTGTATCGCCGTCGTTGGCGGTGTAATGGATAACGATGTACTTGATGGATTTTAAACTTCTCTTATCTCCATAGTTTTTCGGATTCGCAAACAACTGCTTTGCAATTGCTTTGATTGCTTTTGTAACTGCCATACTATTCCTCCTTAACTTCCGGGATGCCGGCTACACTGGTGAGTAGCGATACCAAGCCTGCAACAATCGATGCAGATACTACCATCTTCCAGTCTACTGCAGACACGACTGCACTTGTTCCGATAACAGCAATAGCTGTCTGCGCCATAGTCTTCACTGCTCTGACTGCTGCGGCCTTTGCCCATTTCTGCGTGTTTACTGATACTTTGAATACACAATTTTTTGGCATATTAGTCTCCTTCCTGTGGCTCTGTTGGTAGAGCCATCAATGCGTTATATAGTTGCGTTCCTACTCCGTTCCCATGAAGTGCGTGATACTGCTGGTATTCATCCTCTAAGGACTGCTTAACATATACCGGACAATATCCGAGATCATCATGGTATTTATTGTACAGGCGTATGAGGTCGGCACGGAGCAACGCCCTGACCCCCTTGCGAGTAGCAATTACCTGTCTATACAGGAATAAAATTGCGCCTGCAAAAGCAGTTATTAACTGCCAGTTGTCTGATATGAATTTGATCATTCGGTGCACTCCTTAATGTTTATGAATAAAGTATACGCCCTATTCAAAGACTGTTTGTACCAAATAAAAAAGGCATCCGAAGATGCCCTCTATTATTCTTCTGTGATTGTGTATGTGATTTTCATGGTTTTGTCCGCGGTCTTCACAAGTGTGTTTCCCAGATTATTGATAGTGCAAACATTATTTCGAAAATACCCAAAATTCAAAGCTGTTTTAGAATCGCCCGTGTCAATTCTTATAAGTTCATTATCATCTGCGATATATGTCGGAATATATTTTTCTTCATAATATACCTTATTGTAAAAACCTCTACAATAATTTTCACCACTATAATTATAATGGAATACTGTATTATCCTTCAAAAAAACATTTCCATCTGAAAACACCTGATTTTTGTTTGCATATGCCCCGTAATAGGCAGTGAAACTTTCATTATACTGTATAATATCCGAAGGATCTGATATATTAATCTTTGAAAAAGCCTTCGCTTTTCCATTGTCTGTCATAATATATAAATATCCATCTGTAACACAGAAAACATCTAATCTTGACACATCATAATTTGCATTAATTTCTTTTATGCCAAAAGATTCATCTACCCGCAAAGTATCTTTGTTCATTCTTGCAAGATACTGTTTATTCTGTGACTCCGCACAAAAATAATAATAGTATCCATCATGACCATATGTCCAAGTTCCCCCATTCTTAAATCCGGAACATTCCACATTTTGTTCAGTTATCTTTGTTACCTTCGTACGGATTCCACTTGTTAAATAGAGCGTGTTTATTGCAATTGTAAACTTTTTCACTTTAATTGTTGTCTCATCCACCTGTGTAATACAGGTAGCAATATTTTTATTAAAATCATAATGTACAAAATTCGTTTCCAGTTCACTGTATCTTTCGTCTAAGTATACTGATCCAATACTTTCTGGATTTGCCAGTATTGTATATCCATTCTTACAAGTCTCTGCATCTGTCAAACAAACTGCAGATATAGATCCATTTCCCTGTGATGTTCCAAAATCCCAGACATATTGGTATCCATTATCCAACAATTTACTCTCTGTCAGATTTTTGCTTCCTCTTTTTTTATCAGAACTGGCATTTACATCATTCGATGCATATCCTGTCAGTATATCCATAGAAGAAATATTTAAAGCATAGTTACTTATATTTTCTTCTACAGGCTCACTTAATAAGATAATTCCACCCATAGCGTTATCATAAAGAGGGCCTATTTTTATTCTCATTGCATAATCTCCAGTAAACCTTCTATATAAATTTGCAAGGATGCTTAGGTGACTTGTAATCATATTGTGCTTTTCAACAACCTCTTTTTCACCCGTATGCACATTTGTCAGTTCGATTTTTGTATGTCCTTTTAACATTGTTATCCCCCTTAGTTCAAAAATTTTATAACAACACTGTTTACCGCATCCTCTGTTCCTGTCAGGGTAATCCGGAAAATAAAGAAAGATACGTCAGCCGTTGCAGAGTTCCACTGCTCACTTGTAATTGCTTTTAATGTATCTGCATCCATCCCAGACGCTCCGTCAGCTAAAGCCACCCAGTCGGTACCATCATGGACACTCCATGTGCTTCCATCATCAAAACTACAGGAAAAGACGGGTGCTCCGGACGCTTCAACATTTACACCCGTAATTCCCTTAATGCTCTCATCCGATAAATCTATATTTGTCAGAATGTTTTGTTCCGGTGGTGTTGCGGTAATCGTTACCTTCTTTTCCGGCAATTTAGTGTCCGAATCCTGCCAGTATAAAATCGTGGGTTTGCTGATTCCAAAGAGCAATGCGGGATCGCTGATCTCATCCATGCCATACTGTCGGAACACGGTGGCTGTCACTTCGGATATTGGTATCTGTACAAGCGCTCCATCTGTAATGTTATAAAGATTCCCTGTTTCGTAATCTTTGATCAGGTATTTCCGGTCAAATGGGGGCTGAATCTGTATCGTTTCATTTGCTACAATAAAGCTTCCGTCTTCTTGCTTATAAAATGATACATTTGGAGATTCAGAAGAATATGTATAGCTGTATGTCGTTCCTACAGATAATTCATTTGTTCCATCATTGTATGATGTCGGAATATCCACCATGTGCAGATAGATATCCCCCGTATCAAGCAAAACAACATCAAATGTAATCCGGTAATCATCCCCTGTAGTGCCATAATAAGTATACCCATCCCATCTGATTCGGATGAAATGATAATATCCATACAGCGTACCTTCCTCTCTCCAGAGATTGTACATTTTTGCATCCCGGCGATTTACTCTCAGGTGTTCGCTATTACTGCCAAATCCCAGCCACGAATTGCCGCTGCAGTAGATCTGTGCAACTGCTGCATTGTTAAATGTCAGCCAGTCCGCGCCATCCACAGCAACCGCATCCTCGTCATGGCCTTCATTATTGATAATCACAGTTGCATGTGTCACATCTGATATAATATCCTCTATACTGTTGTAATTCATGAAATCACCACACTCTCTGCTGTATACTGCGTAAAGTCAAGAGATATCGTCTCCATCCTTCCGCTGTCAATCGTCTGTTCCTCTGAAATATACTTATAATCGGTACGCATTTTAAAGGTATCCTCTGCATCATTGACATATTCCTGACTATACACAGATCCTTGCTTGTACTGTGTGCTGATGGTGTGCGTCCTGATAGTATATTTGCTTCCAAGCGTCTCTTTCATTCCTGCAATTTCGATCAGGCTGTCTGTAAGCGCAATGCCTGCAAATGCTTCGGACAATCCAGATGTTTCTGGTTCCTTTGTTTTTGCGGATACCGTTTCTGTGAAATTACCAATCTTAATATTTGTTTTATCCAGTTCAATTCCTTTGAATTTCTCTTCAATCTCGATTGTTCCATCCCAAACGGAAACTTTTGTAGGTTCAAGACCTGCACTGAATATAACAGCCTGTACCGCACGTTGTGCTATATTACATGCAGGAACTGTCTGGTCAATTTCTGCTGGCTCATATGTTCCGCCATTTTTGGAAAACTGGATAAGCCCCTTAATCTGTGCTTCCTGCACCCGGCTGGTACTTTCATAATATCCCGTTTTCATTATTATAGAGAAATTTGCGCTGGTTCCTTTCAAAGCCTCAAAAGTATATACCAGCGACAATGTGTGATCTCCCATTTGATAATACTGACGGAATGGGGAGTCATTCAGTTTCACTGCATCTAAATAATAATCTACATCCACGATGCCATCTAAATTCATGGATAACGGAATAGATGCTGCAAATACAATCACCGCATCATCTGTTGTTTTAAAGCTGATCTGTGCCACATTATTTATTCCCTCTGTAATCTTTAGTGCTTTTTTGTTTGTAAAAGGCTTTACAACAAGACCCGCTTTATTAAGGACCTTTTTAATTTCGGTCTGAACCAATCGTCTGGTTGAATTCAAATTATTGCCATAAGTTTCCTTTGCCGTGGCCGAATAAGAATCTGTAAGTCTCTGTATTCCTGTAAGCGTGCGCTGCATAATATAGGAATCAATCGTTACATCTCCATCATAATAACGAACAGAATCGCCTACCTCGTAACATGGATTTCCACGGAACTCCCCGCTGAATGGCCGGTAACTGTACTTTGCATATGCCGGCAAAAGCTTCTCTCCAACTGCACGAATCTGCTTTTCCTCCATACCATTTAAAAGGAGGTTATCGCTTATAATGTACAGGTTTGGTGTGCTTCCAGTAACTTTATCACCAAAAGTCAGGTCGGTGTTTCCTGCTGTGATCTGCAGCTTAGTAATTTTCGCTGTAACGTAGGATTCATACTGCACCAGCGCATTTGCGCTATACTTTTCAATATCCGCTACCGGTGGTTCAAGATCCGGAAGTGTAATCCACACTAACCTGCCATCTCTGCCAATATGTGCAAAACAGGCATTTAGTTCTCCAATTGCCTGCAATACCGTGGCACCAGAACAATCCGAAGTAATGTTTGTATCCTGTGGAATCTCAACATCATCAAACAAAAGTGTTGCATCTACCTGCTCTATACCTATTTCCTGTGCGAAAGAATCACGCAAAGCCTTGACAGTAATCGGAAACTCCAGCTTGTTATACCATTCGATATAGTTTTCATTTATCACATCATGCAAAGCATCGTACGCAACCACATCGCGATATTTCCGGTCGGATGTCATGGTATCCGTTTCAATCTTGTAGAAACCATAACAAAACGGTGCATCATCATTTCCATTTAATATTTCCCTGACAGTCACAATCCGATTCTTCAGACTGTCCGTATTATTCAGCACACGAAATTTTAACTGTGAGGACTCACATGCCCCGAATTTTAAATTTTCTTCTGAACAAAGACTTTCTATCAGTTCAAAATTTTCATATGCCAGTTCATCATTCGTGATATTATCCCGGCTATCGTCAACCTCAATGTGTAATTGTTTGTCTATGGATGTCTGCGTAAATAAATCCTGATATTTGTATTCAACCATATCATCTTACCTTTCCACCATATCCAATGAATTTCAAATGAAAACTATCATAGGTAATATCCTCTTCATCTGCATACTGCACTGTATATTCCGTATATGGCATATAGCAATCCATTGTCACATATTCTCCAATCTCCGGCATCCACGCTGTGACAGACACTTTCTTTTCAAGCTTATTTATGTACTGCTTCTGGATATTGCTCATCAGTGGCCGCATTTCCTTTTCGGTAATGGGTGCAGGGACATCCCATTCTGCCTGAATTACTTCGTTTTCCAAGGCATCGCGCTTCAATATACCATTGGCATTTCTTGTGGAATCCAGATCCTGTCCCTGAATTCCACATTTAAATGTGCTTGCTGTAATATACTTAAATGGAATTGTATAACTTCCTGCCTTTATTAAATATCCACGATATGCCATATTTCCACCTGCCTTAAAAATTAAATGCCTGACGTCCCGTACGTCCTGTATATTCCTTTGCCTGCTCTCTTGTGATGTTAAATATCTTTTTCGGATCTCCTTCCACGCGGAATGTTACATTTACATTCTGCCCGCCTGTTCCCATTGCAGACCGAACAGCACGGTATACACCATCACTTACAGATGCTACAATCTGATCATTATTTACCACAGCGGTATGACCGCCGATTGTACCGACCAATTCCGGTCCTGCTTCTCTTGCCACAAAAAGCTGTCCTGCCGGTGCATTCTCTGTACCTAAAGCATACTTCGTGATGTTATGCCACATACCGCCTGTATAGATACCACCAGTGGCTTTCTTCGTGGCTTTCGTACCTACATTTACAGTTTTTCCACCGAAGAACGATGTAACCGAACTCCACATATTGTTTAATGCATTTTTTGCAAAATCGACTGCAACTGTAAGTTTCTTATTTAATGTAGATTGAGACCATGCATCTTTAACATCATTCCACCAGCCTTTTCCATTTTTCTTTACATTTGCTGTAAATTTTTTAACTTCCTTATTCGCTGTAGTTCCTGACCACCAATCCTTAACATTTTTCCACCATTCGTGAGCTTTGTTGGAAACATTCGTTTTAAATTCTTTTACGTTTCCAACTTTCTTACCCCACCAGTTTTCAGTGTTGTGCCACCATTCAGCCGCTTTGTTTTTCACTCCTGTTGTAAACTCTTTGACCTTACCAACCTTTTTGCCCCAATAATTTTTGGTGTTCTTCCACCATTGCTTTGCTTCATCCTTAACTTTAGCCTTGAACTCAACAAAATTATCTTTCAGCTTGCCAAAAGATTTCTGAATTTTTGTAAGAAGATTTTTTGCAAGGTTGGATAAGCTGAATGAGGACATTTTTTCTTTCCAGCCTTCAATAATTCCAAGGAATATATTTTTTCCGAGTGGTTTCATATTCTTGGCTGGCGAATGAATGCCAAATGCATCTTTAATCCCATCAGATACCCATGTAAAGAAATCTTTGAACGGCTCCAACAAACCACTGAATGCTCCGACAAACCCATCCATAATACCTTCAAAGATGTAGCTTCCCATATCTAGAATATCTGCTCTTTTTCCATCAAACGCAGTTTGGAAGTTTTTCTTCGCTTCATCGAAGAATCCTCCTGTTTCATCAAAATTAAACACATTTTCAAGTACATCACTCCACTTGATGTGCTTAATTTTAAATGTTATGTTATCAAATGCCGTGGATAATGGGATAGACAAATGTAATGTTTTACCATCCCAACCTTTAGATTTCCCATTTCCAAAGGGGAGAGTTATCTTACTTGGTAAATCTTTAAGCCACTTAATAATTTTGGACGGGATATCGTTTTCATCCAAAAATTTCATGGCGGTCCATGTAATAAACATTGTTCCAATCGCTAGAGTGACATCTGAAACCGATAAACTTAACCCTTTCTCTTTAAAATAATCGCTGGCAGATCCTTTTAGTTTTTCTCCTAGCGCACTTCCAAATTTATTTATTGCAGCAGCGCCAAGAATTGTAGCAATTGATTTCGAACTTAATGAATTTAAAAAAGTTCTTAAACCATTAAAGATATCTTCCCAACTTAGTCCATCAAAAAATCCTATTATGGTATCCCAAAATCCATCTACCCAGCCATTAATGGCTTCGGCACACTCCTTCCACTTGAACTTGCGAAAAAATCTATTAACTCCATGTGCGAGATTTGTCCCAAAAGTTTTAAACTGAAATTTATCTGTAAATCCTTTCGATGCAAAAATAGCTGTATTAAGTGCTCCTGCAATAACATCTGCTGTGGCAGTGAATACACTATTTCCTTTTTTATCCTCGGAAAACAACCCATTCAAGAAACTTGCAAAACCAGTTCCAAATTTATCAGCTTTCTTATAGATTTTTTCCCACGGAATTTTTCCGATCGTATTAGTTATTTCAGATCTTATGGTTTCTCCAAGGCCTTCCCAATCACCGGATTTTATAGCTTTCTTAATTTCATCAGCCAAGTCTGCAATGTTTTTGTCAATCGGTACTTCCTCATACAGATCATTCACATTACTTCCACCGGAACCACCAGAGCCCCCAGAACCGTTTGATCCAGAGTCCTTATTAGTGCTTATCACATTAAGATCATCGAATGACTGTAGCTGCCCTTGCAATTTTTTTGCCGCCTTCGTAGCTTTATCTGCTTTCGAAGCGGCAGCATCAAGTCCGGCCGCATAATCCTTTGTCTGGGTAGTTGCTTTTGTCCACGTTTTTTTGCCGGTAAGTGCAGATATAAACTGATTAACCTTATTAATTGCGGATGTAAGCATATTTATAAGGTAAGTGAGCGCCGGTCCAACTACACTAATAATCGGGGCTGCTAACGCTCCAAGCGCATTTTTTAGCGTAGCTATAGCACTTGTCAGTTGTGACATCTTGGCATTCACATCACTAGAATACTTTGCCATATTCTGTGCGCCATATTTGATAGCGGATAACATTGCATTCCAGCCTTGCGTAATCCAATTGAAGATGAACATCGAAAGAGCAATACTCTTTAACCGCGATGCAAATGTATGTAACATTCCGCTTGCACGTTTTGTTTTGTTGGTAAACTTATCTAGCCAGGAGCCGGTGCTATGATTAGCACTTTTTGCTCCCATCGATACCTTATTTTCTTTTGCAACAAGTTCGTCGTGCCTTTGGGACAGAATTTTCATTTGCTCATTCGTGTCGCGTAGCTGATCTTCCATTTTCTTGTATGCATCAGTGGCACGAATAGCCCCTTTGTCAAGATAGGCAGTACCGTCTTTTTCCATTTGAGACAGATATTTTTCAGCAGCACGAATGTCGGCACCTACAGTTTCGATTTTTCGATCAAGAGAATCCCATACAGCACCAGAAGTTTTACCACGGGCAACCATTTCCTCTTGCTTTTGTAGGAGCTTATCAAATTCGGCTGTAGATCTATGCAAAGCATCTGTAATGTCCTTATAGTCCTCTGTCGGGATTTTCGCATTTTCCATCTGACGCATCTTTTCTGTCAGATCACTTGCTTTTCTGGACGCTTTTGTGATCTGATTTTCAAGGCGTAGCATCTGGCTAGAGACATTCTTCGTATCTATTTTCGTGTCAATCTTAATGGAACCATCATAATCAGACATATTGCTCACCTACTTTCTGCCGCGTATTTCAGCCATCATGCGGTCATAATCATCAATGGCGGTTTTCTCTTCCTCTGTGTACTCTTTCTTTTCTTCCGGCTGATCCAGTGCATAGATCTGCTGTGTCTTACGCAATTCCTTGCGATATTCTGCCGACATATTGTTGTCTGGTTTCTCCTGTCGCTTCGATACCACCTGTAAAAAGCTTGATAGCTTGTACGGCATATTCCAAAGCAGACCGCAGAACAGCCACCAGTGCATATAATCCACAGCAGTCAAATCAATTCCGTAGATTTGCCGGAAATCAGCATAAATGCGCCATTGGTCAACATCATAGTCAACCACGCGCGTTTTATCTCCATCCGGATTCGGATTATCGTGGAACCAGCCGGAAAGAAACCACTCTACACATTCACCAAGCTCCTGCCCCTGCGGATATTCCCGAAGAAACTCTTCCCCGTTTTCATCCTCATCAGCAAACATGAGCCACACGAACATATCGCTTTTCTCGTAATCCGTCAGCTCCCGATCATATTTCGCCTGCAGCATCTGAATGCCAATCGTAAAATCTGTATTCACTTTGTACCCGTGCCACTTTTTCGGCAGATCATCGATCAGAACATTATTCATGCTTTGTGTCCTTGTGCTCCTGAATCAGCTGATTCTTATTCTTGTTATGCTTATTGCGATTATGCCTGCGTGCTGCGCGATTAGGCGAATACTTCTTGTGAATGGATTCCGTACGTGTTGCAAACAGTTTGCTCATAACTGGCATAACTGTATTGACAAAATCAACCAATGCATCCTCATCCGGTACAAAATCCTCGTGCAATTCGTAGCACTCCTTGAATACGTTGTGGATTGTGTCTTTTCCAAATAAGGCATCAATTTCCTTAATCATTCCTTCAAGCACCGTGATACGGATTTTCGATGCGTCCACGATAATATCCGTTTTCACGGCATCCGGAAGTTCTTCGAAATCCTTTCCTTCGTATTCCTGATACTTTTTCTTGTAAACCTCGATATCGCTATCTCCGGCATTGATAATCTCTTCCAGATTATTGGCCAGCTCTGCAAAACGCTTTGCAGTTGCTGCATCTGCGGTATTAATTAAAAGTACTGTAATAACATTTCCGTCACTATCATTAACCGCAATCTTTTTTATTCCGTTGTCAAATGTAAGATTCATAATTTCTGCCATAATTACCATCCTCTCTTAATCCGGGGCGCGAAAGAGAGGTACGCGTCCCGGATATGCTAATTGTTGATTAATACCTATTCCTTGGAGCCGGCACTCGTCTTTGCTTTCCAAGTAAATGAGCCGTCAGATCCAATTGTGATTGTTCCCTGCTCCACTTCTCCATTACCATTAATCTGGATAGAAGATGTAAGGGTATCTCCACCAGCTCCACCCGTGCTGGACGGGCATACAGTAACCGGAACCTTAATGCAATCGCCTGTTCCAGATTTGATGTCTGTCTTCAAAAATCTGTAATAATGAGTTTCACACTTCTCGCCTGTTGGAAATGTCTTGAACATCGTGTCAATCGCTGACTGCATATCATCAGACAGATATTCACGGGACGGTGTCATAGAGAGCGCATATCCCTTTACTGTATTGGATGCATTCTTCATATTTACGTACTGCTTAGATTCGGTGTTTGGTCCCCAGTCCTCTGTCAGTTCTGTGTATCCATCGCCCATCTCGACAAGTTTCTCTGTAGAGCCAGTAAGTGCTCCGATGTCCAATAAGGACACCATGTTGGTACGATCTAATGCCATGTGTATTTCCTCCTGTTATTTTTTGTAAAAATATATAAGTTGCATATTTACGCCGTAACCCATCTGTTTTTCATCCTGCATAATTGGCAGGACTACAGATGTACGTGCGATTTCCTGTAATGTCATGTGTGGGTCAGCAAATTCAATCCCGGTATCTTCCAGCCATTTGCTCAAATTCTCCAATACCATTTGTGCATCTATGGATGATTTGTTGTTTGTTGGAGAACTGCGGTATACAATTTGGAACGGCATCTGCGCTGTATAGCTGCCACTCACATATTTCTTTATGTATCTCGCACCGGATAATGGAAAAATACCGATGGAAGTATCCACATTAATGCCGTTCCACTTCACATTTCTGTTGCTGGCTTTAAAGGTCTTCGGAAAATCCGGGTACTTCAAAATTAAATCCAGCACTGCGTTTTGTGCGCTCTCTGCGTCTTTTATGGTAAGTTTCTCTACCTCTTCCAATTACACACCTCCAACCTCAAAATGTGGCATGATGTCCTCATACCGGTCTACCGTCGTTACTTTGTATACAGAATCCAGATTGTCATGTGCCCATCCATAAGCTTCTGATTCTGGAAGCTCCAAGTCGGTATGATCTCCTTTAATGAAAAAATCATCTGTCGGGTGGAACGTGATATAGTTTGGCTTTTCATCGTCCGGAAGCGCATCCCATGCTTTCGGCTCCATGTACGGCTTAGGTATCTTCCTCAGGTCAACAAAAAGCTTTACTGCATCCGCGCTATCCATGCCACTTTTGGTTACATTTGCGCCCTTGGTTTCCACAAGGTTCACGAGTTCCAACAAAGTCGGATAATACTTCTCTTCCTCGGTATCCGGATCACAGAAGTAGTTAAACAGCGTCACAGTGTCGTTGTAAAACAATCCAAGTCCCATCAGCGTCCACACTCCTTACCGCATTTTGTGCACTTCCAGATATGTTTCCGGATGTAATGGTTGCCGTGGGTTCGAACATCCATGTACATATACGGCATCATTCTGTGCTTGCAAAATAATCTCTTTAAAAACATCACATCACCCCAGCATAAAGTAATCCGGTGCCGGACAAGTATTCGCATACCGTGTCGTAACACAACCGGTTCTGTGCCACCTTGTCATTCAGCACCTTATCCACCAAAGTTTCATTTGTCCCAAAGCTGATTGACTGCCCACCCGAAGACATGGACTTTACATTGCCCTCCTGTGGATCATTCGCATGATTGGTTTTGTAGTCGATCTTATAGAGCAGATCTGCCAGTGCACAGGTGGCTTTCTGGATACGCTCATCAAACTCTGCTCGGGTATCATCATTGATATTTCCATAGGTCAACTGATCCAGCTTCATGGATGCCCGGTCTTCCCACTTGGGGAAAAGGGATTCCTCGATAGAATCCCCATAGTATTTTTCTTTGTAGAAGTCATATGTGGTATATCCCATCAGGAATCCCCCTTTCTGCTACGCACTCTGCGCTGCTAAAAACTCTTCGATAATCTCAGCCTTGGCAGACTTTGAAATTGTGTAACCCTTGTAGGCCGCAAGTCCCTTGATCTGCTCAACTGTTAATTCGTTGAGTTCTGCCTCTGTGTAATCATGATCCTCTGCGGAATTCGGATCCACGGTACCAACAATGATTCCATCAAGCTTCTCAGCGAACAATTCCATACCGGATACAACCACATCCTTGCTTGTAAGGTTGTCGTAGTCCGCAACCTCGTGGATGCCAATATATCCCGTCTCATCCGATGTAAACTGGAATGCTTCGCCAAGATCTGCGCCATTAACTGCGATATAGTACAAAACTACATTCTCTGCTACTGTCGAGAACACATTTCCTTCCGGAACAGATGCATTCATGAATACAGTTCCATATCCAAGGAAATCCTTGACATAGGTCATACCAAACGCTGTCTGTGTTGTGATTTCCTGGTCTCCCAAGTACTCATACACTGTGGCTGGATTTACAAAATGCACTGCAGATACATCATCTGTATCAAACAAGACAAGAAGTTTTCCCATGTTCTTTGCAAGAACTTTCTTAAGGTTTGAACCTTTGGTTTTCTGTGTTCCGGTTGCAAGAAACTTGAAGAAATTAGATCGAATACCACGCTGAACATCGTGCAGCATCTCTTCTGTGGTCATATTGACCGCCTGATTGAAGCCATAAGTTGTAATAGATTCTGCCGTAGTAGCCTTTCTCCATTTCTTAAGAGTGATCTCCTTGTAATCAATAGCTTTAATTACATACTTGGAAAGTGGAATTGTCTCACCCTCTGCTACCACTCCATCCTGCAACGTACCTGTTGCCTTATAAGTCTTTAATACAGTTCCTGCCACCTTTGGAATCTTTCTTGTGATTCCAAGTGCTTCAATCAGCTTGGCAACCGAATAATTGAAGCGTGTGGCAAAATCAAGTTCTCTGATCTGCGCTTCGGTCAGATCAGTGGTTTTTGTCAAATTTGTTTCAGCCATAATCATTCTCCTTTCTGGAACAGACCAATATTTTCTCTAATGGCTTTCTGGCGCTCTGCCGGATCTTTCATAGCCATGATCTGGTCTTTTGTTAATGTTTCCCCAGTATTGTTTTTCTGCTGGGTTGTAAATTTTGCTTTGTTCTGCTCAAGGTACTGCTGCTCTTCATTCACAAAAGCACTTGCATCTCTCTTTTTGGCATCTTCCAGCAAATCATTGAATCCAATCAGCTTTCCATCTTTCACTGACACGCTGGCCGCAATATCTGCCATGATGGCTTTCTTTGCAGATTCAGAAGAAAACTTGATACTCTCACAGGCTTCTTTTAACAGATCATTCTTCTCACGCTCTGCCAATTTCGCACTGTAATCCTTTTCCGCAAGTTCTGCTTTCTGCTTCCACTCATCACGTTCCTTTGTGATGGTTTCGAAATCCTTGCCGTCAAACCCTTTTAAGGTTTCTTCCGCAGTCTCCGCGCGTTCCTTATAGGTATCACGTTCGGTTTCTACTTTTCCGACCTTCTTATCAAGTTCCTGTTTTGAGTACAGTTCTTCGCCCATACTCTTCTTGATAGATTCTTTCTGCTCATCTGTCAGTTTCAGACCAATCTTTTCCAATTCACTGATTACTTTTACCATGTTTCCTACCTCTTTCTTTCCAAGTTGTTACTCCGGACAGTCCGGCTCGAATGAGTTGCTATTTACTCCATAGCTGGCAATCGGCAAATGAAAAAGGCACGCCCAACAATAGGACGCGCCGCATGGTTCATCCTATAACTTTTGTAGGTCAGCGGACGGATTCCTACGCTCCGTCCGGTGCTTATTCATTTGTTATATTAATTTTATCATGGGATTATAAAAGATTTGTACCAATTTTAGACACGCAAAAAGCGCCTATATTTCAAGGCGCTTTCTCTGAGTAATGAAAGTAATTGGGAGAACTATAAGATAGTTAGTGGAATAAATCCGCTTGCAATATTATATTACATCAGATTGAACCTGTTTTTGTACCAAATAAAAAGGAGGGACGCTATGCCCCTTCTTTATACATATATTTCTCTGGAATATCCAATGCTATCCCGTTCTCTAACAATTCCTCATTGTTGTTCATCCACGAAGCAAATAATTTTATATCTCCAGATATTTTGTTCACTTCAATGCTTCTGCAACCATATATCTTTATATTTGGATTCCCGCCAAAGGCTACAATACAATCTCCAATATCATATACTGCATACAAACCACGCAAAGAACCTTTTTCAAAATATTCATATGCCTTTTTTATCAATTCATTGTTCTGCATCCTCTCACTCCATCCTTTGACACTTCTGCATCACTAATTTTCCAGAATAATATATTATTCATTTCCACTTTATATTCATCAGCATTATAACGATCACCGGTTTGTGGATCTACAATACTAATTGTTTTGTCATATTTTTCCAACACAACACAATGCGCTCCATATTTATGTTCAAATGCCAATTCATATCTGCAATTTCCATGCTCTGCTTTTATTAACTCAATTATATCATGTTTCGATAAACCTTCAATAGGTTCTACGTTTTCCCATGCTTTCCACGGTTCCTGCATCAAATCTGAAATTCCTTTATCTTTTGCAACAATATTCAATCCGCGTTGCCTCATTTCATAAGCAACCACTCCGCTGGCACAATTTTCATTACTGAAATTAGGATTAATAACTTTTATGTTTGAATCAATTTTTTGACCTTTTGTTTTCATCCATGCATTTGGAACTCCATTATATTTAGATGCATAATTGCTATATGCCGTCGCTCTACCATTTGCCCTCTTTGCCTGCTCTTTCTTGAATCCAGCAACCTTGACACGATCATACTGCCTTTGCAATCCGCTCTCCGCGCAAAACTCTCCATACTGCCTGTTTTGCATTCTAAGCTTGTAAGACAACTTATCATACTCACTTTGAATATCTGGATTATCAGGGAAAGCTTTTAGCTCCTGCTCTTTTACCAAAAGCAGTCTCTTTGTCTTTCGAACAGCGCGTTCGAAATATCTTTGCTTTTGCTCCAAATCGTACCGCTTTTGGCTCTCTTCCTTATCAAGCTTTGGAAATGCCCGATCTCCTAGTTCCTTATACCACGGACCATGAGAATGCCGGCAGTTGTACCCATGAAGTCCAAGCATATTGACACATACGCCTCTTTTAGACTCAAAATCGATGTTATATCCTGTACTCTCTAAAAGGTTTGGAAATCCCGGCTCGCTACCATGTATCTTATATGTTTTTCCTTGCCACCAATCATGCGACGATACTCCGGTGGGATCCTTGGGATTATATCTTGCGCCTAAGTGTTGAGATACAACCACATACTCTACACCATGCTGAATAATATATTGATTGGTGACCTCTGCTGCAGTCTGATTCATTGAGGTGACAATGCAACACCGAACCGCAGCCTCCAAAGATCTGCGTGATCCGGTCGGATAATTGACCATAACTCCACTTTCGGCATATCTATCAAGAACTTCGCAAACTGCACTGCTATAGGACTGTAACCCTGAAGCCACGCGGAAATCAACCTCATTCAGCATGTTAAGCAAATCTCTCTGTGATTGCATCATAGTAGTTCTTGTAAGATTTCCCAACTCGCCCATTGTCTTTGTTAATTCTGCATTCAAAGCTTGAATCACATCATTGTTTTGTAGAAGCGGAACAACCTGCGCCACCTTTTCAAGCACTTCGCTATCATTGGAAAAGGAAGTCATGGCGCTGTCCTGCAACAAGCGCCTGATCTCATTTCTACTCTTTCCGGTCAGTTGCGACAATCTTTTGATGATCTCTTGCCGGTGCAGTCCCATTTGTTCGAGTTTCCATAGTTCTCTGTCGGCAGTTCCAGATAAATCTCCGCTCTTCAATAACCTGCTTGCTATATCGCGCAAAATCCAATCTTCCAGCTCCTGGTACATTTCAACCATCTTATCTGATTTTCCATAGAAATATTCCGGTTCTAGCACTTATCCTTTGCCTACCTCTCTCTTCACAATATCAATCCATTCTTTCTTATGAGTCTCTTTTGCACGTTCAAACCAATGATCCGATGTTCCGGGAGCGTGATAATGCAGAGGCATACCCGTAGGATATTTATGTTCTTTCGCATGCGCCCACGAACGTCCATCTTCTGTCAAATACAATTCCCCCGTATATTGATAATGAGCATATGGTGTATCTGACTCAATTAACCCAGGTTGAACAATATGAGTTGCATTTCTCAATGCTTTCTGCTGATCCATTGGAATATATTCTTTCATATCATTCAGCACTCGACCATCCAATAAATCCTGCGCTCTTTTCAAATTCTCATCAATACGCTTGGTATCAATATGGATATCAACGCATCCAACAGACTTGTTGTACTGCATATTATCACTTCCCTATCTGTTGATAATCGCCAACGCAACTATCGTTATATAAATAACCAAAATATTCATAGTTGATACTGCCATGTGCTTTTCCTCCTATTCCTCGCCATATAATCCAGGATTCATTTTCTCGGCTTCTGCCGCATCCATTTCCGCCTGCATTGCCTTTGCTTCGTCCTCGGACATATTCTCGAACTTAACGAAATACATCCATGCCGGCACCTTGCCAGCTGTAACATATCCCCACCAAGTTTTCTTATCCTCTTCGTAGTTGTAGCAGATATCGCCGAACCCATATTCCACTTCATACACGCCAACAGGAGCAAGATCATACAGGTCTGCATACTTGTCAATCGCATAGATCAAGTCATCCATTGTGATTTCAAGCTTGTCTCTCACGTCCTTAATGAATTGGATTGTGCGCTGCTGAGATGCTTCTACACCTGTTGCGGTCTGAATGCCGGTCATTGAATCGAACGAGAAGTATCCATTCGAATAACCGCACTTGTATGCAAGGATAGACAGAATGTTGTTGATTCCTTTGATTCTGGTGTCGGTGTTTAGGTTCGGATTGATTTCCTGATAGAAATTATCCGCAGATTCTGACAATACATTCTTCACATATCTTGGCTTTTTCAGATACTTGCGGATAACATTCCCGTCTGCATCTTTTACAGATCCTTGAAACATCAGGCGATCATCTGCCAGCACAATACGCTCACTGTCAAATATTTCTCCGGCATTCCTGCTATACGCCACATCCAAGTCCCGAAGTTCTTCCAATGCCTCTGCAAAGATACTCATGCCAAGCGGAGAATCCGGATCAATATTATTTGCCATTGGCGTTTTGAATACGGCAAACAATGGCTTATCCAGATTCTCAACGCCTGCATCTGGTATCAATCCTTTCCACGGCGTTTTCTCTATATCGATTGCCACCCCCAGCGAAGTAGAACTGTTTGATATAAAGCATCTGTTGCTGATTAGATATACATTATTTCTAAACCGATGGTATTCCAGACGTTTATAATATTTCTTGGACTGCTCATAAAAATCAAAGAAGATACCGGCTCGAATATTACTATTTCCGTCAACCTCGGTCGGAAGAAATCTCTGTGGATCAAAACAGTCAATGCCGTCTCCATTCGGTTTCAAGATGATTGTGCCATTTACGCATCCTCTTTCCACATACTCACGGATTTTACCAAACATATTGTCAATTACACTCTGTAGATACGTTGCTCTCGCTGATCCTGACACCTTAATCGACAAGTCCAAGCATGTGAGTCTTGCCGTCTCTGATGATACCGACTTTGCAAAATTAATAGTCTTTACATGATTGTCCTTGTCTACCCAGTTCGGATGCCCTGCGTAAATCTGATTCCATGTTCTAATTGCCATGTCCATCGTATCTGACAACAGAATATCTACATCAAATATTCTCTTTGCATCTGACTTAAAAAACATTTTTTTCCACCATCCTTTTATTGCTGCTATAATTTCCATGCTTCACCGCCTTATATAAGTCCTCTGTTATATCTGCGTGCTACTGTATAAATAAAGTATCTGATAAGGTCCATGTGATGATCATATTCCTTAATCACACGATCCTCTCCCACTGCCTTTTCATCCCATGCATACGCACCAAACTCTTTCTGTGTCTCGGCACAGTTCTCATGTATCTGGAGCATGCCAAGATTCAAATACTTTGTTACCTCTTGGATTCCATTCAGCACATCATTGTTACCATCTGTGCATGTAAACTCTCCATACTTCCGGATTGTTGCTTTCATAGCTGCCGCTGACGGATCGATGACAATGGAAGTGATCGGGAACCCTTTCGCAACCTCTTGTATCATTTTGTAATAGGCTTCATTGTCTATGGTCACTCCTGTTTCTCGGCCAGAGTAATGTCCCTCTCGAAGCATCCGCACCCTTCCACTGTTCTGTAGTTCCATCAGACCTACTGCAAACGGATTCATAGTACCGTAATCGATAGCAATGTAATAAGACGCTTGTGAACTGTATGTATACTCTCCGTGAAAGATGTTCTTTTCCTTGTCGAACATTCCATAGACCAATCCCTCCGCAATCACCCACATACCGAGAATAAAGCGGTCATAGAACACCCCGCTGTACATTGCCCGGTATCGAGCCTTTACTTTTTCGGACAGGGACAGGTTATCATCCATTGTGAAATGTAAGTAGATCAGATTCTTTTCTATCACTTTATCAATCCAATTTGTCTTGAACCAATGGCTAGGCGAATCCGGGTTACAGTTAAACCAGAACTTTGAACCATCCACAGAGCAGCGACCAGTTGCCTGGTTCACAAACGATTCTGGCATCAGTGCAACTTCATCGAAGAACATTCCCGCAAGCGTAATACCTTGAATGAGATCCTGTGACCGCTCATCCTTACCGCCAAAAATATAAAAGAAGTTGACTGTATCGCCTTTGCTGATCTCCACCATGTTGTCAGATCTATGATCTGCCACCTTATAACCACGGCTCCGGAGCATTAGCTTTAACCAGAACAGCACATTGCGTCGGAATGATCCGATTGTCTTTCCTGCCATGCCAAGATTCTGCATATTGAATGTACTCATTGCCCAAAGGACATAACTTAAAGACATGCACAATGTCTTACCGCTTCGAATTGCTCCATCTGCTATGATTCCATCCTTATCCTTTACCGGAGATTCTTTGCACCACCAAGTAAGAACTTGCTTTTGTTTCTTCGAAAATGGCTTAAATGCAAATCCGTTCTGCTTATACTTCTGCTTCATCCGGATAGCATTCTTCATTACATTTTCTTTTAGTTTACGCACCCGCCGGTCAAAATCTGTCCAATCAATCATCTGACCACGCTTCCTTTGCTGATTCATTCAGCGCATCCAAGAAGTTGTCCTGCTCTGGTGTATCGTCTGCACTCTCTTTAGCTTGCATCTCCAGCTTAAGCAGTTCCAGATCAAGCTTGTGCTTATCAAATTCTTTCCGGTGCTTATCCGTCGGATTCATCTCGAAGAACATCGTAAGCCAATCAATTGCCTTTTGTCTGTCTGCCAGCTTGATAGATACACCATCTTTTCCACGCTTAACCTCTTGGATAATCTGTGTATCTGTGTTCGTTGATTCTTTCAGATCAACAGTGCTAATCATATATTCAATACCTGTCTCTGGATCCTCAATCTCTTTCTGCCCGAATGACATATAGTTTCCAATATCTGCAAAAGCAATACGCATCTGTAGTTCCACAATATCGTCAGTTCCAGCAACTATCTGCTGACGCTTGATTTCTTTCAGACGTTCTATTTCTCGGTGAATACTATCTTTCACTACCAATAGAGGTCCTTTCGCATTCGCCACTTCATAGCTGCACCCATAGGCATTCAAATAGCTTTGGGTTGCATTAAATGTCCGGCTGTAATATATGCAAAACATCTGCTGTTCCGGTGTGAGTTCATTATTCTGTAATGTTTCTTTTGTACCATCATCTATAGATGCTACCGCCTTGGGTGCACCCTTGCCTTTTTGTGTGCACGCCTTTTTACTTTTGGGTGCACCCTCTTCCCGATTCCACCCATACCGTTTCTTCCAGCTCTTAACAGTGTTGATAGTGGTTCCGTACTTCTCGGCAATATCTTTGTACTTCATACCGCTCATGTAGTCCTGTTCTGCTTTCTCGTAATTCTCCACTACCTCACTTCCTCTCTGCCAAATGGTATACTTCTAGCCTCATACCATAATTATAAAGCAGTATTTCAGTGGATTTGTACCAATTTAAGGCATAAAAAAGAGAGGTCTCACTAAAGATAACCTCTCTTTCCAATATCTTATCATATCATCGAATTTTCTTTATGTAAAATCGCTTATTTAATTCAAACATCTTTACAACATTATTGTTGGCTAATCGCATCTTCTCCCTGTTAATTTCATAATCGTTTATCCTCATCTCATACCACTTTTCCGGACTAACGACTATTCCTGTGACATCATATTTTATCTGTGTGGCTAACAGTATATACATAGCAATTAATTCATACGAATTCCTATCAGCGACATTATCGCCAAAAAACATATTATCCTTTTGTATCTTGGAAATAAGCGCTATTGCATTTTCAGATCCATATGCATACACTTCATTCATAAAACCATCGAATTCTTTTGCTAATTCTTCGTTTTGACCTCCTGTTTCAATAATTGTTCCCAACAATTCTAATATACGCATTGGCATTGTTGCCATTTTATTCAAAGCGATTTCGTTCCTTTGCTTTAGGCTCTCATTCTTAAAATCTCTTTTTACAGATCTATTAGTTGCAATGAATCCAATAATAGAAATCAAAGCGGGAATCATAGCTGATATTAATGCGGCTTTTATGGTATCACTCATTTCGTATGAATTTTTCACAATTGGCATGAGAATATTCATTTAATTCACCTCTACTTATTTTAAAATATCGCCCAATTCTGGACCACCCTCTCTATGCAATTATACATTATAATTATAGCATTTTAGTCATACAATATAAAGCATTTCTACCACACCATCCTCAACTGTCCATTCTTCTCTTCCACGATCCGCCCCAACCTCTGCTTCATGATCCGCTGCACAATCCGGCGCTTCCGATAAAAGCAATTCCGGCTAATCGGGAGAATGCCGTGGTGCGCTTCCAGCATGTCGTAGCTTGTCCCGATCACGATGGATTCTGTCAGCTCCGCGGCAATGAAGCTGTCTACCTGGTTGCAGATTTCGAATACTTCCTTTTCGTCCACAGACATTCCCCCTTTCAATTTTTGTGCAACAAAAAACCAAGTGTTTCGATTGGCACTTGGTTTCTCATTGTTTATTCTATTTTTCACGCTCTTTGCAATTATCAACTGCTTCCAAAATACATAATAAATACTGTTGCTTTTTTAATATCTTCCCTAATCCAAGCAAAAAAAGAATCAAAAAAAGTGCAATTACTATGCAAAATAAAATCTGTAAATTTGAATTTTGTTCATTAAACCTTTCCATTTCCCCCTCAGATAACCCGATGGTTGTTTTAATTTCCAATATTGACTTTGCTACTGCTTCCGCATATGGAATAACTATTTTGCCAGAAAAACCTATATAAATAGATATAAGAACAGAAATAATTTGAAAGACTATCATATCACTCTTCAAATGTGCTATCCCCATCTTCACATCCAATTCGTCACATTTCTTCGCATAGGTATAACATTTTTCGTATAACCATTTTTCATTTCTTTTGTTATGTACACTTTTGCTTTTCTTTTGGGCGGCTCTATAATGCCTATTCATATAAGCAATCAGTTTTCCATATTTTGCAACTTGTTTTCGTTGCCTTTTAAAATATATTTCCGTTCCATGATTAATCTTATATCCAACATATAAGCCCGCCAACGCTACCAATGTTAAAAATGCCATTTTAAATAAACATCTAAGAATATATATAACAAATAGTTTCATTTTTACACCTCTTTATTAAAAATACCATGTCAATCGTCAATATTCAATTGTCAATGTTCACATTTTTCGACTCATTGCAAGCGAATCATTTTCACTCCATTTGCATAAAATATACAAAACAACTCTAGTGATTCCATGCAAAACTGCTCAAACCTTTATTTCCTTTCAACACTCGCCTGCCAGCTTGCCGACTGCATGTCTGACGATGAAATTGCCATCCTCGCTGCTGATCTGGTAGTGCTCAGTGACATGCTGGCAAATATTGCTGCCAGAAATGCAGTTTGTGAAAAGGAATAGCTACGCAAACCGAAGCTGTCCGGTCGGCTACCCTATAAATTCATATCTTGCTGTAGCATATAACCAAGTTCCATGTTTCTGGCATTTGTACATATTCGCATACTTTGGATGATACTCTTTTAATTCTGTGTACCCGTAAGAGCCAATATGTCCCATTCTGTCCTCTTCAAATTTCTTGATTTCATTTTCTTTCCCGATATGCTCATACATACTGCCATAGTGATAGTACACATTTCCATTTTCCAAAACCGAATAAAAATTTGTTATTTTTCTATCATTGTATTCATACTGATACGCCACCACATTTGTAGCGCGGATATCCGATGCCAAGATATGTTCATTCTCTGCAAGATACCGTGTTGCCACACGCTCTGCGGATTCTCTATCCGTAAACACAACCTGGTTTATTTGTATATTCCATGTGCAATCCCAGCAACCACCCATTCTCTTAAGTCGGTATCCTCGATTACCTTCGCCACAAGTCCACGTTTCACCTGTAACAATATGAGTTTCAACATCACCGCGAACAACCTTATATACCGTCTGTCCCTCTCGTAACAGATGTGGTGGTTCATAATCCGCAGCAGGCATCGGAGCAATCAAATCCATAATGCTTATCTGCCCTTCGCACTGAATCATGGCATCACCTCTGGCATAAAATCAAACAATGTCGGCTCGTCCACTTCATTCTCTGCAGCTTGCAGATATCCAACACCATCCCGGAAGTAATCCGGATTCAGTTCGCATCCCTTACCATTCCGGTGCATCTTAACCGCTGTCATCGGTACTGTCATAAGACCGCCGAACGGATCATAAACCGTGTCACCCTCGTTGCTGTACCGATTGAGGATACGTTCAACAATATCTAACTGTAGCGGGCATACATGCATCTGTGCGCGTCTGCGGCTCTGCGTTGTATTCAGCGTGCGCATCCGGTTAATATCATCCCACACTTCCAACTGATTCCACGATCCCGGTGCTACAACCATAAATGTTGCCGGGAGCTTCCCGTCCTTGTCCAGATCTTCCGCGAGCTTCACATGGTCCTCATAGTTGTATACGTTGCCACGGCTGTACTCTCTGTACACCGTCTGTAAGCTGTCTACTGGAAAGTCTTTGAGTTCTTCCTTGCTTACCAGCCTGTCACCGGATGATCTCCAATAACCATGTGCATCGATCTGCCACTGTGCGCGTGTGTAATCCTCTTTGGATTTCTTAACCGGATCATCCGCGTATGCCGTAGATCTGTCTGTCGGCAATTTACGGAAGAGCAGAATATATTCCGGGCATCCTACACCCATCTTTGAACCGTCCTTGCACTGCTCTGTCCATCCAAGGCGGTATGTCTGGTTATTCTCACGAACCACATCAGTTACGACCGTGATCATGCCGAAATACTGAAATCCATGCTTCATGTAATGGCTGATGCACTGCGCATGGAATGGTTCAATGGTTGGCATTCCGGTTCCTGTCGCATTTCCAAAAAGCACACGGTCCTTGACATGAATTGCAGCAACACGCCCCGGCTTTAACACTCGAAGCAGTTCCGGTGTAAGGAAATCCATCTGTTCAAAGAACCGCTCCGTGTTCTGGTTATGCCCGAAATCGTTATAATTGGCACTGTATTCGTAATGGTTACCGAACGGAATCGAGGTATGTATCAGATCAATACTGTTCGTTTCCATCGCTCGGGTTTCTTCTACACAATCCCCATATACCGCTTCATAATGGTTTCCCCTTACCGTTCTTTCTTCTCTGCTACCTTCCACGCCCATCTTCCTTTCTAACCGTTGCGCCTTATTCTCCGAATTAAGACCATACTTTTTTACAATCTCGATCATTTTTGCAACCATGTGATTGTGATTCTTCCATTTTTCAAGCAATGCATCCTTGATCTGTCGCTCATTCTCCATGTAGATAATGTCAATAACAACCGGTTCTTTCTGTAAAAAGCGATAACACCGGTGTACCGCCTGAATAAAATCGTTGAACTCATAATCAATTCCAAGGAATATTTCACGGTGGCAGTATCTTTGAAAATTACATCCAGATCCGGACAATGATTTCTTCGTAGCAAACAACTTTGTACGTCCATTCGAGAAATCAATTACCCTCTGCTCGCGCAGATCATAATCCATAGATCCGTAGATATCCACCACTTCCGGCAACGCTTTCTTGATTGCATGCCGTTCATTCTCCAAATCGTGCCACAACAAGAAATGATCATCCGGCGATTCTTCCACAATCCGTTTCATTTCTGCCACGCGGCGGTCAATGCTTTCTCTCTTAACTGCCGCAGCTTCTTTCAATCCCTCGGCAGCTTCCTGAAATAGCTGAATCTGTCCGTCCTTGTCCGCTGTATCACCATAATGCACCGGCAATTCATGCCATCTTACATCAAGCGGCGGCAGATCGTATCCCGCATCGGAATATACCGGATTGAGATCTGAAGGTTTCGTGATAAAAAGTGCCCAGCTACTTACCCACATCCAAAATTCATCTTCCATGTTTGGATATAAGGTCAGATTGTTTGCCTTGGTACTGTCTCTCTGGAAGAACCGCGTCAATGCCTGCCCGGTATCCATTACTTCCAGATATCCGGCATAATGGATCAGTTCCTTGTATTTGTTTGGTGATGGTGTAGCCGTGGCTACCAGCTTATACGGAACGTTCTTAAATTTATCCAAGAATGTCTGATAAGTCTTGCTGCCAAAATTCCTTAAAACACTGGCTTCATCGAGTGATGTTGCCGTAAAGTAGTCTGGCCGGATATCTCCATCCCGAACACGTTCATAATTCGTCAATACGATCTGGCTTGTGCTCTGCTCCACTTCTTCCATTGTCCGGCAATACTCCGGCTTCTCATATCCAAGCACTTCCACCGCGTCATGTGTAAACTCCTGCTTTACTCCAAGCGGCAACACGATCAATGCACGACCACCGCTATGTTCTGATGCCAAGTGGCAAAACTCAATCTCCTGCACGGTCTTTCCAAGTCCGAAACTCTCAAACAGTGCACGCCTGCCACCTTTCAGCGCCCACGCCACAGCATCCCTCTGGTGTGGCTTTAATACCTTGTTGACTTTTTCTGGATCCACACTGAATCCGCTTTCTGTTGCAAGTTCAATCTTTGTTTCTAAAAATTCTTTATATGTCATTTTCCAAAAGGAACCCGATATATCGTTACCCCGGCCGGAGGTTCGGCTCCTTTCTTGCATTTTTGAATACTTTGTTTTAATATATCTTTGTCTTTATGATAAGCAGGCGGGTAAAACCGTTTGGGGGAAGGGAATTCGGTTGGCAGTCATAAAATTCATTGCAACTTTAATAATTGCTCTTTGTACTTTCAGTACGGAAATGGAGAATACTATGGCAACACAAATTCCAACCACACAAACAAGTAACACCTTGGTCAGCACAACTGCCGACCGCCCTTCTACTTATCCTAAAGACTTTTATTTTATGCTCAAATAGCACATAATTCCGCATTCCGGCATAATCTCTGTATTCATGTCTCCACGATCAGGATCCAACTCATCCAGATATACCGGTCCGTTCTTATCTTTCAACATGGAGTGTCCGACTTCTCTTTCCAACTTCGCCCGGCTTGCAAAGACTTCCGGGAAATCCTTTCGGATATGGTTCCAATAGCCCATGCCGCCACGGACGCAACCAATGCAATTATTGTTGGCGTATCCATGCTCATAATTCCAAGGGCGTGGGAAAGTAAAAATTCTTAAGAACAGTCCATGTACTTCCTCTTTTGTTAAATTTCTTTCGATCAACGGAAAAACGTGATTAAATTCTGGATTGCTCTCAACCATTCGATCAGCTCGGTTCTTCTCGTTCAAATCGAATCCCCAAACATATGTGATCTCATAGTCCGCATGTTCGGCTTCCCACTGTTTACGGACCCGCTTTTTCAGCCATGCCGTACATGGTATAGCATTATTATTAGCGTTTCTGTATCCGCCGAATGTTCTCACGCAATCTTCCACGTTTCGATATTCCATTGATCGTAGCACTGTGATTTTCTTTCCGATTGCTTTCTCACAATCTTTAATAAATCTCATGCTATCCGGATGTTGGTCTGCAACGTCAATGTAAATCCATTCATCTACATCTCCGGCAAGATATCCTGCCATAAAACTGCTGATTCCTGCGCTTATCCAACATACCTTTAGTTTCTTTTTTGTCATAACACCACGCTACAAATCACTTTGTAATCGTGGATAAATTTTTAGATTGCTCTACATCTCGCGGTCAGTTTCCGTTCCGCGCCTTATAGCCACAATGAATATTTTTCTATACAACCATTGCGAATCTCCGTTGCATAACCTCGGTTTACCGAGGATTCGTTATTCCTTTCTTTCTTCTAAAATTTCGTCTAAGCAGGTGTTATAGCCTGCTTTCATATCTTCTGTCCATCGACCGTTAGGATAACACGATAATGTTACCCAGGTTTCTTTCTTCTCTGGCAATTCTCGAAGAGGGCACCAATCCGGTCTTTCTGCTTTTACTGGCAAACTCTCTTCTGCCGCTCTGCAAAATCTTCCGCTCAGGCTCATGTGCATAGCGTAGCAGTCGTTACAACGATCCGGCATATCCATAACTAAAATTGCTTTAGCCATCCACTACACTCCTTTCGTCAACTTATGTATTGCATCATTCCATGCATATGGGGATTCCGCTGGCTTCTCACACCGCTCAAATTCGATAACCCACACCCACGGATTGGCATCCCAGCCGTAGCTGCCAAGGTCGGATTTTTTGATGGTGCTGTTCCAAATCCCTATAAACGATGTAATTGTCATATTTTCATCAAGTCCTCCATTTGTGTGGATATACTTATCTGCTCCTTCTGCCAACGCACTTTCTGCGCTGATCTCCTGCAACCGCTCCACTCTCACATCCGTAACCTTAAGCCAGATACGAGCGGCTTCTTTTGGCATATGGATGGATGGTTTCCATTTGAAATTTCCACTTTCAGAAGCTTTATAAAAATATCTGCCCGGTGTAGAATCATGAGTAAATTGTCTATCATCGCACCATGTCTCCCGGACATACAGGATATCGCCCAGCTGATACGGTGGATTGCATAGTTTGCTTATAATCTGTTTATCTTCTACCTCTGGATGTGCCTTATGATATGGACTGTTGAGAACTGATTCAACATCATGTTTAACCAGCCGCCGAGTGCAACTCTTCCGTCCGTCCAGAATCGCCCGCACCATCTCTGTGTTGAATAAAATTGGTTTAATTGCCATCTGCGCCACCTACCCTTTCAAAATAGAACTTTATAGGTTCTCTATTTTCCTTCACCATGCCATACCGCAAGGCTATATTGTATGTACACACATCTCTTTTCAGCCTATCTGGTATCTTCTGTAACTCCTCTCTGAATGTTTCCAAATCCATCGTTGACTTATACCGATTGCACGAACCACAAGACGGCATAAGATTTTTGATATCATGCACGTCTATTTCTGTGTATTCATAATTTCTAAGGCAATACAAATGGTCTACATTAAATCCTTTCTCCGGTATTTCACATCCACAATAAGCGCAATGCCCGTTGTATTTCGCATATACCTGTTTCCTTACTGATTTAGGAATCGGTTTTCGCATCTACTCCACCGCCTTCCACGATTTTAATTGCGTCTGCAAGCTCCACTACTGGCATTGTTCCAAGTCTTTCTGCTTCATCTGCATTACTGTATTCTTCCAACTGCTCCACAACCTTGTCCACATCGTAGGCGGTCGGCTGTGCATCTATCACACTCGCCAATGTTGCCAAACTCACTCTCCTAAAATCATCATCAGATTTACTCGCACGCATGCAATATTCTTTTAGTGCATCTGCATCAATCAGTCCCATCGTTCACCCTCCTGTTCCATGCTTCTACAAATTCGCCCCAGTCATATGTACCAGTGCAAAACTCTAAACCACATTTGCAATGAATGTTAATAGGGTCGCCGCCACTGTCCGGATCTATGAATGTCGGATGCCAATCATCACTTGGATCATACACATCTTTTTCAATATCTATACTGTGTCCGCAGAACGGGCATGGCTTAAGGCTTTCACTCATTCTTCATCGCCTCCAAAACTAAATTCAATCCCATCGCTCCAATCGACACCTAACTGTTTACATTTTGCTCTCGTAGATGTACCTCCAGAATGACTGGTTCTGAAAAGAAACAGTTCTTGAACGATACTAAAATATGACATTCTATAATAAAAGCGTTCCACTTCGTCCAACTCCCTAATGGCATCTTCGCCATGCACATATTCGTACCATTCCTCGAACTTACCAACCAGTTCCCGCATAAGGCTGATACAATATTTCAAGATATGCTTTTCATCGTGACTTTCCAACTCTTTATCATCTTTCTGCTTTTCCACCGCTTCCCGGCATTCTTCCGGCGTGCCGATCGCGCGGTACTGCTGTACCTCTTCCAGTGCCTTTACAGCTATTTCACATGCCTGAATTTTCTTTTTGCAATTCTCTAAATTGCTGTAATACTCACCAAGGCTCTTTCTTTTAGCCGCAAATACCTTTGGCATTATTAACATCAACTCTGCCAATGCATTTCTTGATTGTTCCATAGCATTTTGAATAAATATTTTTGCTTCATCAATCGTCATGGCTACTCCTTTCCGACCACACAGGATAATAATTACCCTTATCATCCATAATCCAATATCCAGTGCTCCATGTTTTTGTCAGCGGATCATATACTTTTCTGCCTTTAATCATGCCTACTCCTCCAACAGTTCCGGATTATCAATCATGTTGCCGATCACTTCAAAGTTCTCCGAATCAAAATCATCCAATTCCTCATAATCATCACAGCCCGGCTCATTCGTACACCATCCGTTTTCGTGCCACACGACACGCT
>ERZ1034984.549-NODE-549-length-41421-cov-81.973456_pt1 | contig 41421 bp, 45 predicted proteins | sample MGYA00520589_ERZ1034984 | MGnify/ENA primary metagenome ERZ1034984 (study PRJEB33766, sample SAMN09781790) | gut metagenome | biome: gut microbiome | host: Homo sapiens | place: Madagascar | study: EMG produced TPA metagenomics assembly of the PRJNA485056 data...
TTATCGGCATAATAAGATTAAAATAGTGGGTTCGAATCCCGCCGGCTCAGCCAAACAAAAAAAGCCAGCAAACAAGCCTTATTCAGTATTTATCGGCTTATTTGCTGGTTTTTGAAAAACATCTTTTTGCGTTAAAACTTGATTTTTTGCGTTAAAACTTGATTTTTTAATTTATAATCCAACACGAAATCCAACACGTCGAAAATAAATAAATTACGCTTGCTTTTCTGATTTTGAATTGCGGTCGGATTTATTTTTGGAATTTGAGTAGGCGAAAACATTTAAAATTTTCTTTGTGAGTTCATCTGCGTGGTCTTTGAGAGTGTGCTGGTAAATTCGTTGGAGAGTTTCAACATTCTCCCAGCCGCCTATCTCGGCTATGTATTTGTCGGGGATTCCTTGAGCGTGCAGTTCGGAAGCAAAATAATGGCGCAATGAATGAAATTTGAAATACGGTAATTCGGAATTCTTTCGGCACTTTTTGAAATGGTCGTCAATGATGCCCGGATTGATACCGAAGTGATTCCATTTAAGACATTCTTGTATCAGTTCTCTGTCGAGTGGGACAACACGGTTGCCGGCAAAGCTCTTTGGAGTTTTTTTCAAAATCCAGTTCTTGCCTGAATCCTGAACAAGTGACTTGTTGATTATAACACCGAAGTCTGTAAAATCGTCAGGAGATAGGGCAGATATCTCAGAACGGCGTAAAGATCCGTGACTTGCGAGCAACACGGGAACTCTAACATAATCATCGCAAAAGTCAAGCAATGTGTTGATTTGTTCTGTTGTTGGCACGGCAACTTCAACTTTTTGTTTTTGCGGAAGTCTGATTTTGGATAAATCCAATTGACGATAATACACACTCATTACGGAGTGAAACAATCCGTATATATTTCTAACACTTTTAGGTGAATGTGTAACTGCAAGTTCGCTTACGGAAGCTTGAACAAGTTCGGCGGTGATGTTCCTCAGTTTCATCGGCATAAGCAATTGCAAATATTTATTTTGGTATTGCTCATAACCCCTAATTGTTGACGGACTTGACACACCTCGCTTGATGCCTATGTATCGTTCGTATGCCTCTTTAAGCGTGAGGTCGTCATAGCTTGCCGAACTTCTCTGTCTGTTGTGGCTGAACTCCATAGCCATGTACTCGGCTTCTTTTTTCGTTGTGGCTGTAAATGACTTGTAGTGCCATTTACCGTTTTCGTCTTTGTAGTCGGGAATTAGAACACGATAGTTGCCCGATTTCAGTTTTTTGGCTTTTGCCATAATATCATCTCCTGTAATGTGGTATCGGCTCTTGTTCCAGCAAGTAAAAATGCCGACGCCCTTTCAATTTTCCTCGTACTGTTCCAGCAGTACGGGGATTTTTTATTGTTTACTTTCTTTTAAGGTTAAAGTTCTTTTCTACCCAGACCAATTAAGCAAGCACCAACAATAATACCGATTACATTGAATCCAATAACACCGCCGAATATTATGTTCATAATTAAAAATATTACTTCGCATACGATAAAGATAATGCCATAAATAAAAGTTGCCATGCCGTGTGTTTTGTAATTACTACCATTGATGAGCTCGCTGGCTTTATACGCAATGTAATTTGCTATTAACATTGGTATTACAGCAACTCTTAAATCACCCATTAAGTCCCGAGAAATACTAATAAGAAAATTTAATATTGCTCTAATAAATGGGATATTCAAAATAAAAGATAATATCACCGCCATAATTATGGTAGCAATAGGAACACCTATTAAGTACACTACTAAAGACAATGTAAGTTTACCGGGGCGGATTTTCTTTTCTTTTTCAAATTCAGTTGACATAATGCACCTCTCCTTGACAAAAATCATAAAATATAATAATATATTATATGAGAGGTGCGTGTATCTCTCATCCCTATTTTTTATAAGCCGTCTGTTGGTACGAACAACAGACGGTTTTCTTTATATATTTGTTTTTGCAATCCATAATATTTACGAGGTGATTTAATTATGGATTACAAAAAGTATCAGAAGTCCCGAAATATGTCGTGGGAAATTTTGCTGAAAGGAAATGTACGAGAACTGCCCGTGAATATCGTTGAGTTGTGTCACAAGCTTGGCATCGCTGTTAAGTATTATGATAAGTTGGAGCAAGGCAATGACGGTAAATGTACGGTCATAAACAAACAACCTATAATACTTGTACGGCAAGAATGTAACAGACAGCGGAAACGCTTTACCATTGCGCACGAGCTTGGCCATATACTACTCGGTCATGTCGGAAAGTATGAGCTTGTCAACCGAGAAATCTCACCAACTGACAACCCAATTGAGCAGGAAGCGAATGTTTTCGCAAGCAGGCTACTTGCACCTGCGTGTGTCCTATGGGGATTAAAGGTCAAAAGTGCTGATGAAATAGCTCAGATATGTGACATAAGTCCAACAGCAGCGGAATACCGCTGGCAACGAATGCAGGAACTCTACAAGCGGAACAAGTTTTTAATTGCTCCGCTTGAACGGGAAGTTTTCAATCAATTTCAAGAATTTATTTCAAATCATCGACATCTGGCAAATCCATAAGTCTTTTCAAATCGTCGTCTGTTACGGTAGTTGTTTTGAAACTACCGTCACGGGCGGCGGTTTTTATTTGATATACCTTATTAGTATAGTTGCCACTGCCCAATAAATCTTCTGAATATTCAAGAAGTTTATTTTTCCCCAAATTATTTAATGCTTCATAGTTAGCAATCAATTTTTCTTTATGTGAATTTGATTCATCATCAAAGTTTACAAGCTCCGAAAAACTAACATCAAATATTTCACACATCTTTGCAACTAATTCTATATCGGGAGAATTTTTGCCTTTAACCCAATTAGTAACAGCCGCTTGCGATACACCTAATAATTCAGCAAATTTCTTTTGAGAAATATTTTTTTCTTTGAGTAAAGAAATTATATTACATTGTAATCTCTCTCGAATATCACTCATTGATTATCACCTCAACATTATATTAACACGCAAAATTCAATTTGTAAAGATAATTATTAAGAATTTCTTAATAAAATTTCTTAAAAAGCTATTGACAATTAAGAATAACTTAATTATAATAAAGATGAATTAAGAAAATCTTAATTTTTAATGAAGAAAGGGGGCTTGGCTCTATGGTATGGAAAGCTCTTGCCAAATATATAAATGAGCGAGGAATCATGCAAAGTCACCTTGCTCAGGTTACCGGAATGACTACTCAGCAGATTTGTAACATTCTCAACGGCAAAAGAAAACTTGATGTGGAAGAGTACATAAATATATGCAGAGCATTGGGTGTGCCTTGTGATTATTTCATTGAGCGTAAAACAGCATAAGAACCGATACCACATTACATAAAACAAAAGTAGGGGGTGAGAAAAATGGGCGACATTATCATATTGATACTTATGATTATTCTCGCAGTTTCCAAAACTATAGAGGCGGTACTAACCTTTAATAAAGTATGTGAAGATCGTTCCAATAATCATTGCAACAATCTCAACGATAGTTCCGATGATTTTCCAGAAAGACGGTTTCTTATACCACGGCTTCTTATTGCGGGAATTTGCATCGGTACGACTGTCGGATACGGAATCATAGTAGTTAAAGAAATCTTTCTGTAAGCGTTTGAGAATGTTTTCAGCAAGTGCTTTACTGCTCTTGAAATCAATAGGCAGGCATACGGTGACGGAAATGTTATCGGGAGTGAATGAGGCGGTAATATAATCATCATTCTGTGAAAAATCAAATACGAAAAATTCAAAGGTTTTTACATTAAGATTTTTAGGAATGTCATTTATATCCGCCGAAACGGTTGTGTTATCGGAACAGTATGTAAAGGTACATTTGTAAAAATCAAAAGGAATGCAGTCTTTTAAAAGATTATAAATCTCAGACAATGTCTGAGCAGTAAATTTGTTATAACTGTCTGATGACAGCTGTGCAGTAGCTTTATATTTTGTGTTCATAATCAAACCTTCTTTCGGTTTGATTATAACATAACGGTCAAGACAGAACCGATGCCACATTACAGGGAAAATAAAAGTAGGGAGAATCATTATTATGAATGAAATCAGAGTGAGAATAAAAGACCTCATCAAAGAGCTTCAAATGTTGCAAAAGGACGGCTACGAATGTGCCGACCTCACAATTGAAGAAGCCGAAGAAGGTATTCCGGCTCGCATTATGCTCAGCGACTACGGCTGTGTATTCAAATGCAAAGACTGACCCAAGAACCGACAAGGGGGTGAGAGAATGAACCGAATCACAGTAAGGATTGATGACCTAATCAATCAGCTTAACGAGTTAAAACGAGAAGGTGCTGAAAAAGTTTTGCTCGAAATTGAAGAAGGTGTTGCAGACCCCGAGGAGAATTGTCCGAATAGGATAATTCTTTTGCCTGCATATCACCTGAGCGATTTTTGGGCAGAAGTATTTGAAAGTGACTAAGCAAAAGTCGATACCAGATTACAGGATTACAGGAATAAATAATGAAAGGGTGAGAAGAATGCCGAGAAAATTAGCTAAGCCCGAGGATAAGATGAAAAGGCAGTTGATTGCCAATATACAGTATGAGGCAGAAATCAGAAGTATTGACCGTGAAGGACAGGCTCTTGTAGCACATTGCTCTGAGGGCACCTACAGGAAAAGAATTAAAGATCCGGGTACTTTTACGGTGGAAGAGCTGTCGAGGCTTGCCAACAAATTCGGCATACCTATTCAGAACCTTTTCAAGGCAAGGGTGGTGTGTGATGAATGAATGACAAAACACTTGACGAACTAAATGACATGGCAAAAAGGTGGATTGACGGAGAGATAAATCATCTTGAAGTTGTGTCATTAAAGCTATTTGATAGGTTATTAGTACTGGAACTTGCTAATGCCTATTCTATGTGTAAGGTCGGTTTGCTCAGTGAAAAATACACTGCCGCATATAAATTAAAATTCTTTCAGGAGTATCGTGAACTGAAGCTCAAGACAGAACATTTGCTTGTCCAACAGGAACAGCAGATTGACTCTGTGAGAAACGCAAGTGTAACGCTTTCGGAAGTTTGCAAAGAGTACGGCAAAGATGAGGTTGACCTCGTTAAACTGTGCGAGTTGCAGGCAAAGGCAATTGACGAGCTGACACATGAAAATGTACATATCAAACTGTGGAACTCGGTCAGGGCATACAAAAAGCCTAAAGATTACGCAAGGCGGCATATGAGCAAGATTGTTGATGAGCTTATAGAACGGTTCGGCAGTAAAGTACCTTTTGAACAGGCTGTTATGTCATATCTCAATGCTTGCCTGAGTGACAACCGCAGAGAGATGTGGGAACAATTGACAGGCGATGATTACCCCACAAAGGCAAGACAGCAGCTGCCGGTTAAAGACGGTAGCGCAAAGGGCGGGCTTGAATCAATGAAGAAACATTACGGTGTGAGAGCCCAAAAAAATGTAAAGGAGAACAATAAAAATGATTTTCAAAAACTGGAAGAGCAAGGGAGAGTACAAAGCTAATTGTGCTAAGCAGGAACAAGACATCAACAGACTTAATGAAAGAATTGATGACTCAGAAAATGTTGAAGCTATCCAGCTCGGAATTATTGACCGACTCAAGGCTGAGAACAACGAGCTCAGAGCCGAAAATGAAAGGCTCAAAACAGAAAATCTGACACAGGGCTTTGAGTGCGTCGGAGTATCGGCTATATGAATGTAAGGAGAATGAAACCAATGATTGATTGCTCAAAAACAGAGAATTATTTCGCCGAAAAACGAAGAATGACGAAAAGACGCAAAATATACGGTAATGCATATATGTGTAAACTTGATTGTGCCAACTGTCCACTGAACAGTTTGAATAATGGTACAAACGACAATATATCTTGTTCAGACTTTGAAGCATTCTATCCCGAAAAGGCAATCGAAATCGTTCAAAAGTGGAGTGATGAGCATCCACCAAAGACATATCTTACAGAGCTTTTGAAAAACTATCCAAACGTTTCGCTTGAGGATAACGGAACACCCAATTTTTGTCCTTCTCGTTTAGGGCTTATGAGCATAGATGATTGCAGAAAAGACCATAACTGCGTTGAGTGTTGGAATCAGCCTATTGAGGACGGTGAAAGTAAATGAGAGTCTATAAGTGTGATAGTTGTAATAAAGTTATCTCAGATCCGTACGAAGTTGAAATGAAGGAATTCTATTTAGGGGTTGATGATACTGATTACTTTAGCCTTATCGGGATTGCAATTCCTGTTGAACGCAAGAGAAAAATTAAAATAGATATATGTGATGATTGTTTCAGAGGCTTGCATGTTATTGCCGAAAAAAAGGAGTGCGAAAAATAATGGAAAGAAAACCGACATTGACTACGATTGCAATAGAAAAACTTCATCCACATCCTGACAACCCTCGTAAGGTTATCGGGGATATTGATGAGCTTGCCGAAAGCATTAAGGTAAGTGGTATTCTCCAAAACCTCACGGTTGTACCGATGAATGACGATTGGACGGAGTTTACCGTAATTATCGGACACAGAAGATTAGCAGCGGCAAAGCAGGCAGGATTAACTGAACTTCCGTGCGCTGTTGTTGAGATGACTGAAAAGGAACAGTTATCTACAATGTTGACCGAAAATATGCAGCGGTCAGACTTAACCGTATATGAAGAAGCAAAGGGCTGTCAGCTTTTGCTTGACCTCGGTGATACGGTTGCAGAGGTTGCCGAAAAGACAGGCTTTTCGGAAAGCAAAATCAGACGGAGAGTCAAACTCTGTGAGCTTGACGAAGAAGCTTTCAAGGAGAGCCAAATCCGACAGCCTACCCTTGCAGACTATGACCGATTGAATCAAATTAAGGACATCGAAACGAGAAATAAACTGCTCGAATCAATCGGAACGAATAACTTTGACAATCTTTTGTATTCTGCTGTAAAAAAACAGGAAACAGAGGAAGAAAAAGAAAAAATTGAAAAGCTCTGTCTTGAACAAGGAATGACTAAAGTACAGAAATACAATGAAATTCCAAGCAACTACGAATATATGGGCATATTTGCGCTCAAAGATTTGGTTGGTAAAGACTTTGCGGACGGCAGAAAAAGATATTTTTATTTCGAGTATAGCTCAAACATCTACATTTACGCAGAAGCATTGAAAAAACAGGAAAAAAACGATCCCGAAGAAGAAAAGCGAAAGCTTGAAGAACAGAGGTGGGACAAGCTTGTTGAACAGGCGGAAGAAATAGATGAACGCTGTGAGGCTCTCAGAAGAGGCTTTATGCTTGATACGAATTTCAATGGCAGTAAAAAGAAGCAGGAGCTTGTGAAATTTATAGTCAACCAAGTGGCGATGGGCGCCATTAGCAAGGCATACAAATTTAGCGAAGTTGCCGAGAGTCAAGACGATGAAAGCATAGACAGCTACATCAGCGAACATTGGAACAATGACAGCGGTAGAATGTTAATGGCGGCGGCATACGCTTTGTGTCAGCTGAATTACAGTTCGTTCAGTTATATCAGCGTAAATTATTCGGACAAGACATTCAGCCGAAAAAACAACCTAGATCTTAACCGATTTTACGTTCTGCTTTGCAAACTCGGCTATGTGATGAGTGACGAAGAAATTCAGCTCCGTGACGGCACACATCCGATTTTTACATCCGGTGAAGTAAAACAAACTAAATAAGTTAATCACACAACTGCACTTGTGAGATTATATATATCTCATTTTATACCTATACCTACTTTTCTGAATATTACCCTCATCTCAGACAGGTGCAGATGTCTGAGATGATTTTTAAGAGGTGAAAATAATGAAAAAAGGGACAACAGTTGAAAGCGGATATGATGTTGAGGGGCGCTGGCATTTGAAGCTCAGAAAAGCCAAAGGCAAGTTTACGCTCGACGAAATAATTGAAGCGGCGAAAGAATGGGAAGAAGATTACTACGCTGTGATTATTAAAGCAATGAGCGATGAGACTGCACAGTATTACGATGATGACCTTGAGGGGGATTACGTGACGCTATATCGTGCCACGGATTTTATAAGTAAAGAGGTGTAAAAAAATGGCAAAAAAAGAGGAAGATAATACAGGGTGCATTACTCAATCTACTCGTCATTCTATGCTTGTATCATTGAGCCGTGAAATCAATGTGATTTCAGACGAAAACGCAGTTTTATACGACACAATAATCAAATTGTGCCAAAAGTTCTTTCCTGAAAAAAACAACCCAAAATTTTGCGCTCAATGTAAGATTATGGAGAACGGAGCTTATGCACCTAATCCTATTGATGATCCAACCACGCCCTACATAGAATCTCACATGCTGAGATTAGAAATGCTTGCAACCGGAAATATGGAGCTAAAAGACCAAATTGTTAAAATGTGCCGGCTGTTACTTGAGGAGAAAGACAATGACCAAGGCAATGACAGAAGTAAAACTTTGTTTACAATATTTGACACTCCCGAAAATGCCCCGAAACTGTGGAATAGAAGAACATATTGCTATCAAGCCGAAAGAGTCGTACAGGATATGACTGCCGAAAAAGCAATTGAAGTGTTAAATGAAATCGGCGAAGAAACAAACATTGAAGATAAACTGAAAAATTTGAGCAATTCCAATACATTTACCGCTCTTAAACTTGCCGTCCATGCTCTTGAAAAGCAAGTGGCAAAAAAACTTAAAGAAGTGACACGCACAAGTAGCAATAAAAAGAGCAGAGTAAAAGCGTTTGAACATAATTATAACCGCCAGAATTGGCAAGATCCGGTGCCGATACCAGAGTACAAAGAATGGCAATGGACTGACTATCAATGCCCCATTTGCAACGCCCTCATCAAAGAGGGCAGACCTGAATTTTGCTGGCGCTGCGGACAGGCTTTTGACTGGTCAGATGAAACGGAAGGTGAAAAATAATGGCATTCCCCGACAAATTAAAAGCGTTAAGACTTAAACATAAATTAACGCAAGATGAACTGGGTGAAAAGCTCTGCTTGAGCAGAACAAGTATATCTTACTATGAGCAAGGAAAATTTGAGCCTGATATTAAAACTATAATAGATATTTCAAATCTATTTAATGTTACGACAGACGAACTGCTGAAATGAGGTGAAAAGAAAATGGATAATAAATTAAAAATTCGTGAGGTATGCGGTGAGTATGCGTTAGATATACTGTTCGAGGATATGAGTTTTAATACGATATATTTTAACTCTCAAAAAAATGCCGAAGCAGTCAAACGCATTATCTCAGATGACGGTAATCATACGATGTGTGTAACAAGAGATGCCAACAGTACAAAGGTGATTTGCCTTGACAGCTCGTGTCCGCATTGTAAAGAAGCTGTATTATCAATATACAATTACTGCCCCTACTGCGGTGCAAAACGGATATGAAGATAATAGATTTTGAGTTTGAAAAACTCTCTCGTCAAGAAAAAGAACTTGAAAAATTAAGAAAAAACAGTAATGTAAAAAAATTGCTTGTTGATTATCAAGTAAGTGATGACTGTATAAACTCAGATAGTTATGGAGCTGTATGTGTAAAATGTGGCAGATGTGGACGCACTTTTACAAAAGACGGATTTTTAAAGGAGAGTGAAGACAATGACAAAGAAAAAACCAAAGCGTCCGAATCAGTGGGAGCAGAGGTTGAATCCGAAACCCAAAAGGACGAAGCGTAAGAAGGATAACATTGACCTGATTTGTGAGGAGAAAAACAAATACAATGAGGAACACGGAACATCGTACAGCTACGGCGAATATACAGCGCTCGTCGGAATGGGCAAAATCAAAAGTAAGTACCGAAACGAAAGAGACATTGACCTGCCGCTCTTGTAGGGAATGTCGAGGGTACAAGTTCTGCGTGAGCAGAAGCAGGGATTATCCTTGCCTGTGTTTTATTCAAAAAGAAAGGTGACTACATATGAGAAGAGAAGATAAAGAATTTATAAAAAGTCAGATTGAAAACTTAAAAGAATCCTCACACGAGCATTTTATGACAGTACTTATGCAGGTTAATTATCTTAATCTTAAATTATTTAGAGCTGAAAAAGGCTGCAAAAAGCTCAGAGAAGAAAACAGAAGATTAAGAGCAGAAAATCAGATGCTCGAGGACAACATGGGAAATCTCTTGTGTACAAGAGAGGAAGAAATGAAGTACAACAGAGTGCTTAACGAAAATATAACAAAGCTGGCTGAGGTCAACGCTCTTATGGCAGGTAAGCTCTCGGTGTATGAGCCTATTAAGAAGGCTGAATCTCAGCCCGATGAGACGGCTGACACAGTAAGAGCGTCAGATCCGGCAGAAAAATAATAAAGGCAACTCCCTTGCTACATGCGAAATCCAATTTTAAAATCAAGAAATCAAACAATTTCCATATTCAAAAACTAAAATCAAAAAGCAATGACTTCTTTTTTTGATTTTAGCTGTTACAAAAAAAGCCGAGGCAACGGCTCAATATATTGCAATAAAATAAGAACACACAATTGCAGTGGCAAGGTTTGCAAAAAGCAGTAGCTCAAGCGGTCAGATTGGGCTACTGTTTAGTTATATCTATCAGCGCTAAAATTCCAAAATAGAATAATAATTAGTCATAAAACAAGGAGCTGAAATGCTCCTTAACCCCCTTGCTCAAACGATTAATTAAGTCGTGAAAACGAGAATAATATACTATAATAAAAGGTTAAGCATATGTACACATATAAAAGGACAATTAAAAGCGGAGATATGATTGAGGTTGAGTATTATCAGTCAATCCGAAAAATCGGTAAAAACTACGGCGGAAGAAAATCAAATAATTCTTTAAGTCCTGCCAAGATGAGAAAGGCTAACAAGCTCCGTGCCGTAAAACATATTCAGCGACTTATCAATGCAAATTTTACAAGCGGTGATTTCTTCTGCCGTTTTTCAGCGCCGTACGGAACATATGAAAGCAAAAAAGAATTTCGTGCCGAGGTGGGTAGGTGGCTTGACCGAATCAATTACAGACTGAAAAAGCAGGGCAAGGGCAGATTGAAGTACATAGCGTTTATTGAATGCGGTAAGTCGGGAAAGAATTGGCACATACACATTATTGTCAGCAAAGAGGACAGGGAGCTCTTGTCGGAGCAATGGCCTTACGAAAACGGTCAAAACTTTACTCCGCTCTACAAGAACGAGAATTTCAAGAAATTAGCTGAGTACATAACAAAAGATTTGACCGGTAAAGAAGATGTTGATGCCGCACAGAAGCGAATGATGACAAGTCGCAATCTTAAAAAGCCCGAATCAGTCACAAGAAAGGCAAAAAGAAAAGAAATCAGAGCTTTAGAGCGTGGCGAAATGATTGAACCGCCCGAAGGACATTATCTCATTGAGGACGATTACTCAATGAACTACTCTGACATAGGCGGTGCAAAGTGGTATTTTTGTTTTCTGCCGATTACGCAGAGGCGGAAATGGTAAATAATGGTAAATTTAGGCCGTGCGATGTACGGCCTTTTGGGGTTGCACAAAAATGAAGTATGCAGCGGAATAGACTAAAAATCAAAGGAGAGGTTAAAATTGAAGGAAAATAAAGCTAAATGCCCGTTCTATTCTTACGATAGCCAAAGTAAAATTTGCTGTTTCGGGGCGGTTTTCAAAAGCAAGAGTACAACGCTGTTTTTTGATTCGCCGCAAGACAAGGAAAATCACTTCAACGATTTTTGTGGGAGCTACTGCTGGAAGGGCTGTCCGCTGGCACAGACAATAATTAAAAATGAGTAAATAAAAACCCTCATCCACTTTTTACGGCGGATGAGGGTTTTGCTATTTGTTATTGTTTGCTTCCGCAATCCTTTCAAGCTCGCGGATTACAAGTTTTTCGACATATGTGGGTGGCGTTCTTTTGCCGGTTTCCCAATCTCCTATAGTTCGCTTGGGGATTTCGAGAATCTCGCTCATTCGAGCTTGAGTTAATCCGGCGCTGAGCCGTGCCTCTTTAATTGTTGTCAATCTTATCAACCCCCTTCATATAGCCGTCAATCCAAATAACCTTACCGGTTTGATATCGGCGGAAGTGTCCGCGAACTTGGAACACTCCTTCAGGACTGCGGTGGTGACCGACTGATGCAGCGTATAGTTGATTTTGAAAAGGTCTGAATACGATTGTTTTGTTGCCTTTTTGATTCTTTCCGACAGCGGAAAATTCTCGTTTATCACGGTCGAGGAAGTTCCCGTACCACAGGAAAGCGTTCGTGTGAATATACGAAGTTATCAAGATCATCATTAGATTAAGCTGTTCTTGGCTCATTTCAGTTTCTTCTGCAAGTTTATAATGAATTTGAAAATCGTTCGGCCCTTCGGGAGTAGGGAAGAACTCGCCTTTCGCGAATAATTTTTTGTTGATTTTCAGAGAAAATTTTCTTTCGAGTCCTTTCGATTCGACATATAGGATAAATTCAGGATTATCTTTCTTGCGTATTTCGCACTTGTGGAAAAACGGTTCGGCTAAAGAACATTTTAGTCGGTCTTTTTCCGCCCACTCTCTAAGATAAGAGTAGGCCGATTCTTCGATGTATATGGTATTCAAGAGATGATTTCAGCTCCTTTTTTTGTTTTAATAATAAATAATATTTGCAATTTTTCTTTTAATCGTGAATTTTGATGTGTTCAAGACTTCGTAGCCGTCTTCAATGACATTGAATCCTTCTTCAAAGTCATCAATGACATTGTTCAATTCGTTTTCTGTGCGGCAGTCGAGTTTTGAGAAGTCATTAACGATTTTACCGTCAATGTAAATCTGTCTGGGTTCTTCTACAAGAACCTCATACTTTCCAATGAGTTCGCCGTTATTGTTTCTAATATTTCTTGTGATTGTGTTTGTCATTTTAATTTCTCCTTTTTTATTTTAATTCTGCCTTTCTTTTTTGCGTCTTTGTTCATTCAATTCCTCGAAATACCGCTTTCTTTCGGGGGATAATTCTTTCTTGAAATGTTGTTTTGTTAATTCTTTAGCCTTTTTAAGAGCTGTTTCGTTTTGTGCGAAATATTCTAACCGTCGAAAATCTTTTTGGTTGCAGTAAATTTTCATCGTTTCATCATAGATTTTCACCGTGTACCAATGGTCATTATATGTGATGTTAAGATTTTCTTTAATAAGTCTTAAAGCAGTTTTATTTCTGAAACTGTAATGCCCTTTGTTATCGGCATAACAATTTTCAATGACTTCTATAATTTTATCTTTCATTGTTTTTTCCATTTTAAATTCCCCTTTCTTTATTGTATCTATATCATATCACGCAATGCGTGATATGTCAAGCGTTTCTTTCAAAAAAACATTTATTAATTTTTTAAAAACATAATATGGCAAAATTTTAAATCAATCCAAAAATTTTATTTTCGTCACGGTTTTGCCTTTCGGTGAAACCGTGTTTTTGCATACCAATATTACCCTCGGAAAAAAGTGTACAAATTTGGTATTAAGGTTTTAACTTTTTTGCGTGAAAGAAAAAAGCTAAAATTAAAACACGAAACATGTACAAAAAGGCGGTGAGCTGATGAGCGGAAAAGTTAAAGTGACAGGACAGGGAAGCGGATCGAATGAGCCGAAAAACGGAGTGTCGAAACCCGAAAACGGAGTAAATGAGCAAAAAGCAATTGACTGGGTGCAAATTAAAGCTGAATATATCAGCGGCACAATGTCCGCTTCAAAACTTGCCGAAAAGCACGGAGTGAGCGTGTATGCCATACGAAAAAGGTCGGGGAAAGAACGCTGGCAGGAGCTGAGAAAGCAGAATCAGAGTGAAACCGCAAACAAGATAGCCAAAAAAATCAACACGGAGAAAGTGAAGAAAACCGTCAGAGAGATTGACAGGGTTGTGGCCGTTGCCTCAAAACTCATCACAAAGCTGAACAGAGCCGTTAATGAGCTTGACAAGGACGAGGAACTTATCAAGAAGAAAGTGGTTAAAGTCGAAAAAAGCGAAGATAAGAAAACTGCGGAAGAAGAATACAGCTACGATTATGAGAAAACTGCCACGGTGGAAGAAGAATACAGCTACGATTATGCAAAGCGAAAAACACTTGTAAACACAAAGCGAGCAGCGGAAATCTCTAAGAGTTTACTCAATGTTCGTGATATCCTCGCAGATTATACGACGGAACAGGACGAAGAGAACGCTCTCGGCATTATCGAAATCCCGATGCAGGAAGTAATGCGACCGCCCGAAGATGATGAGCAGGACGGTGAAAGCGTTGAGTAAGAAAGTCATATGGACTCCCCAGCCAAAACAGAAAATAGCGTTGAGCCGTGGCGAGGATGAGATGTTGTACGGCGGTGCTGCCGGCGGAGGTAAGACCGATTATCTTGTCGTTGAGGCGGCAAGGCAAGTGAATATCCCTGAATACAGAGGGCTTATACTCCGTAGGGCTGTGCCTGACCTCGCAAGAATTATTGACCAAACAAGGGCGATTTATCCGTCAATAGACAGAGGAGCAAGGTACAACGCAACAACAAGAGTGTGGACCTTTTCAAGTGACGCACAAATTAAGCTCGGCTCTTTATTTCGTACAAACGAAAAATACAAGTACCAAGGTCAACAGTACGATTTTATCGGATTTGACGAATTAACGCAGTTTACATTTGACGAGTACAGCTACCTTAAATCCCGAAATCGTGGCAACTGCAAGGCTTCTAAGGTGTATATGCGCTCAACTGCCAACCCCGGCGGTGTTGGTCACGGCTGGGTGAAACAGTATTTTGTGACTGCCGGAACTCCGGGCAAAACTATATGGCTCAGCGATAAAGTAATTATGCCTGACGGCACGACAAAAAATTATTGGAGCAGTAAAGTCTTTATTACTGCAAGCGTGTTTGACAACAACGCTCTGATGAACAATGACCCCGATTATGTTAAGCGACTTGCACAGTTGCCCGAAGCGGAGCGTAATGCCCTGCTCTACGGCTCGTGGGACAGTTTTGAGGGACAGGTTTTTACTGAATGGATAGACAACCGAGAGCATTACAAGGACAGACGGTGGACGCATGTAATTGAGCCGTTCAAAATTCCGCAAAGCTGGCGAATTATCCGTTCGTACGACTGGGGATATACAAGGCCGTTTTCAGTCGGTTGGACTGCCGTTGACCAAGACGGCAGATTTTACCGCATAAGAGAACTGTACGGGTGTAAGAAGAATCAGCCGAATACAGGTGTACGCTGGCCAATTGAAAAGGTTGCACAGGAAATCCTTGCAATTGAAAACAATGACCCGCAGATTAAGGGCAGACAGATTTATGGTGTGGCTGATCCGGCTATATTTGCGGAGCAGGGAAGCGGAAAAAGCCAAGCCGCAACGCACGCACAGTTGGGTGTGTTCTGGAATAAGGGCGACAACGCAAGACTTGCCGGAAAAATGCAGTTTCATTCAAGGCTTGCATTTGATGAAGAAGGTTATCCGATGTTTCAATGCTTTAATACATGCACAAATTTCATCAGAACAATTCCGAATCTTGTGTACTCGCAGATAGACACCGAAGATATTGACACAGAGGGCGAAGATCATATTTACGATGAAAGCCGTTACGGAATGATGACTTCAATTATTACACCGAAAGAAGTTGTGCTGAGAAATGCAAGGGCATTTGATCCATTGAACATAAGTCAGACACGATACTACAGATAGGAGATTACCAAAATGAGCCAAGTAAAACGAGATGAAAACGGAATGATTATGCCGATTAAAACTACATATCCAGCTCTGACCTCGGAAAAATCAAAGCTGAGCAATGTTTATGGTGCAGGCAATAAGACTGATGAAGAACCGAAATCAGCCGAACAGGCAGAAAAAGAGAACGAGAGCAGCGGCAAGCCGATAGGACTTGACGAAATACATGAGGCTATGCAGACCTTCCGCAAATATCAGGACAGCAAAAAGCCGTATGACGAAAGGTTTAAACAGGCATTTAGGGAATATAATCTGCTCTACACAGAAGCAACAGCACCGCAGATTAAAACGGACGATAACGGCAGACCTCGAAAGGTGCTTATACCAAAACGCAAAGGCGCACAGGCACTTAATGTCATAATGAACAAGCACGCTGACGCTATGGATAACTACCCCGAAATCATTTGTCTGCCTCGAGCACAGGACGATGAACAGGCGGCTAAAACACTCAACAGCGTTATTCCGTGCATACATAAACGCAACGGATTTTTGCGAACATACTCCGATGAACAGCTTGATAAGTTCGTAGGCGGTTGCGGTTGTTATGCCGTGTTATGGGACAAGACAGCAGAAAACGGACTGGGTGACATTGCTATTAGCCGTGTTGACATTTTGAATCTCTTTTGGGAACCGCATATCGAAAACATACAGGACAGCGCAAATGTATTTTTTGCCCGATATTATGACGAGGACGGAATCAGAAAGGTATATCCCGAGCTTGAAAGCGTTTCGACTGCCTCTCTCAGACTGGTCGAACACGAAACCTACGACAACAGCAATAAGTCAAACGATAAAGTCATTATGCTTGACTGGTACTACAAAAAAAACAGCGAATTGCATTTGTGTAAATTTGTAGGCGATCATATTCTCTACTCATCTGAAAACGAGGGAAAGCCTATTTATGACCACGGTAAATATCCGTTTGTGCTTGAACCAATGTTCAGACTGCGTGATACTCCCGTGGGCTTTGGATTTATGGATGTTGTGAGAGCTCCACAGAATCAGCTTGACGAACTCAAACACGATATGCTTGTCAACATAAAAGTCAACTCACAGCCGAGAGTGTACGCTAACACAGGTGTCGGAGTAAACAATGATGATATGACCGACCTTGACAAAACGGTAATTGAGGTCAACGGACAGGTGCAGGGTAACATTGCTCCCGTCAAATCAAAGGAGCTTGCCTCAGGCGCATGGAGCTTGTACGACAGATTGTCAAATGAAATCAAAGAAACCTCTGCTACGAATGACGCAAGTAATGGAGCGAGTGCGGCAGGTGTTACGAGCGGTTCGGCAATTGCGGCATTGCAGGAAGCAGGCGGAAAGGTAAGCCGTGATTCTAACAAGCTTGCACAGGAAGCAATGACGGAGCTTGCTCAGCTTGAAATTGAACTCATGAGGCAGTTTTATAACTTGCCGAGACTATTCAGGATTACGGGTGAGGATAATCAGACAACCTATGAGGAATTTGACAATACAGACCTCAGAAAACAGCCGTTGACATATACAGACACAGACGGTCAGACGGTAAACTATACCGACGAGGACGGCAACATACTTGAGCGACTGCCGATTTTCGACATTGATGTAAAGGCTCAAAAGGCAAGTCCTTTTGCAACTGCCGCACAAAATGAAATGATGATGAATCTATTTAAGATGGGAGCGTTCAATCCGCAGGCGGCAGACGCTACGCTTGTAATGCTTGACGGAATGACATTTGAGGGCAAAGAAAAACTAATTGAGAAAATCAAGCAGAATCAGACCTTGTCACAGGCTGTACAGGAACTTTCTAACAAGGTGCAGATGCTTGAAGCAATGAATGCAAGCAGAACAGCGGCAGATGTGCAGAATGCTATGCCGAGTGAAAACGCACAGGCCGCACAGCAGACACCGCCACAGACTGAAAGCGAGGCGGCAATGTGATTGAAGTAACATTGATTGACTGCGGAAATCTGATATATTTTGAGAGTAAAGGACACGGCTCACATGATGTGTGTGTTGCCGTGAGTGCTTTATGTTCTGCATTTTTGCAGTATGTCAGAGAAATGCAGGACGAAAACAATGTGACGATAGTCAATGAAATCTATGAAAACGGTCACACGGAATCAGAGTTTTATATTGTCAGCTCAGATGCCGAAGTCCGACACGGCATAAAAGCACTATGGACGGGATTTGAACTTTATGCCGAGAATTATCCCGACGAAATAGAGCTTAACTATGATGACGGCAACCCGAAATAAAGTTTAAAATCAACAAGAGTTTTAACTTTTTTTGAAAAATTAAGGTTGATATAATTAAACTATAAGGTCGCAGTAGTGGGACTGCACAATGGCCCGACACCTCGGAAAGACGAGAGACAGACACCTCGGAAAGACGAGAGAAATGAGGTTCTTATGAACGACAAATTTTTAAGTCTTATCGTAAATCTGCATGACGGCGAATCAGCAGGCGCAGCTGACGGCGGAGACGGAAACGGTGAGAACGGTGTTGCCACAAGCACCGACAACAACATAAGCCGTGAAACGAGAGAGAGAGCTGAGAGAATCGGCATAGGTGACGACCTTATCGACGATTACAATAAGGCTTTTGGCAGCGGCAATCAGAATCAGAACAACACAGAAGGCGAAAACAACAGCACAGACACAGACGGCGAAGAAAACTTAGAAGAAGAGTTTGAAAAGCTGATTAAAGGTAAATTCAAAAATGTGTATCAGAACAGAGCGCAGTCTTTGGTGAAGGACAGACTGTCAACCAAAAACAAGCAGATTTCCGATATGCAGAAAAAAGAAAGCACCGGCAATCAGATTTTCGCTCTTATTGCAAACAAGTACAATGTACAGCCCGATGACCTTGACGGTCTTCTCAAAGCCGTAACAGAGGATAAGGACTTGTTTGCTGAAAAGGCTCTTGCCGCAGGAGTAACGACAGAAGAGGCACGCAATAACTTCTTCACTCAGCAGAAAACAAATGCACAGGAAGAAGAGCTTGAAACCCTCCGAAGAGAAAAAGCCGCAAGAGAACTTGATACGCATTTGAGAACAATTGCAGCGGAAACAATGAAAGAATTTCCGAATTTCAATTTGGAAGATGAGTTTCAGAATCCCGCATTTCGCACAGCACTTGACTTTATTGCTCAGCAGAGGAATGAACAGAACGAAAAGACAGGTCGCAACGATGAAATTTACGATTTGACGACTGCTTATAAAATGGCGCATTTTGATGAATTGCAGAAAGACCTTGTAAAGCGTTCAAGCTCTGCCGCAATCAGTGCGGCGGCACAGTCAATTCAGAGTGGTGCAAGACGACCAACCGAAAATGCAGTCAAGAAAAGCGGTACAACCTCTCAGAGAAAGAGAGTGGAAGATATGTCTGACGCTGAATTTGATGCCTTTTACGCAAAAGTAAGACGAGGCGAGGCTCATATTTAAGCCTTGCCGAAAGGAAGGTACATATGAAAAGCAAGATTATTAAGCTCATTATCAATATTCACGACAATACGGTTGACGCAGGCGGTGTAAACAAGTCAAACGGCTATGTTTACAATGCTTACGGAAACACAACATCAACCTCGGGTAATGACTGGACACCCGAAAAAGCTACATACTATCACAAAGTATTCCTCAGAAACCTGAGAGCGAAATGTGTCCACGGTCAGTTCGGTGAGCATGACACAATTCCGAAACAGTCGGGTAACATCTACAACAAGAGAGGTATTTCACCGTACCCGACCGTAACAACACCGCTGCAGGAAGGCATTACTCCTGTAGGTAACAAGATGAGTTTCTACTATGTGGAAATTGCCGTGAATCAGTACGGCGCATATACACCGATTACCGACTGGGCAAGTTTCTGCAGTCGTGATGATGTTATGACCAAGGACAGTGAGGAGCTTGCTTCGCAGGCAGGACGCTCTATTGAGGAGATTGACCGTGAGGCTCTTAATGCCGGCACAAGCGTTATCTATGCACCGGCTGTAGGCACTGACGGTACGGTTACAGAAGTTGCAAGCCGTGCGGCAATTACGGCAAACAGTAAGTTCAGAGTTGATACTGTTTTCAGAGCAACAAATTACCTCGATTGTCAGAACGCTGAGCCTATCGGCGAAAACTTTGTTGCGGTCATACACCCGAATGTCAAGTATGACATTATCAGCGATAAGGATTTCATCAGCGTAGTTAAGTATGCTCACGCGGACAGAATCTTCAAGGGCGAAATCGGCACAATTGGCAATGTTAAGTTTGTACAGTCAAACTTTGCAAAGGTGTTTAAGGGCGCAGGCGCAAACAAGATTGATGTGTACTCAACACTTGTGTTCGGCAAGGACGCATATGTTACCGTTGAGATTGAGGGCGAAGGCACTCAGACAATCGTTAAGGGCTTTGGCTCGGGCGGTACATCTGACCCACTTAACCAGAGAGCAACACAGGGTTGGAAAACAACTCACGGCGTTGGCATTATCGGTCAGACAAGAATGGTTCGTATCGAATCAGCTTCATCGCTCAACACCGTAGCACAGACAGCTTCACCGGCTGTAGCGTAATCGGGAGGTATAAATTATGGCAACAACAAAGAAAGCCGCAGAGACGGCAGAGAATACAGAAGTATCGGCAGCGGAAACTACTGCCGATACTGCAACAACTGTAACAATTGAAAAATCTCAGCTTGATAAGCTCCTTGGAATGTACGACGAACTGCAGGAGATTAAGAAGAGTATGCCGACAGACAGTAAGGCAGAAAAAATCAAGCAGGACAAGGAACTTGTAAAGCTGATTGAAAAAGCAAACAAGGACAGTGAAGAACTTGTTGAATACATTGCTCCGACAGGCTCAATGAAGTCAAACAAGAATATTGAGGTCAATATCAACGGTGTGCAGTACACCGTTCCAAGAGGTGTTAAAACAAACATTCCCCGCAAGGTTGCGGAGATTATTGACAACTCAATTAAGCAGGCTGAATTTGCTCAGGGCGTGCAGGACAAGGCTGCCGAGATTGCCCAGCAGGCAATTGCCGAGGGCAGAATTTAATTTAACAGCAAGGGATAAATTGTATATACTCCTTACAAAAAATTCGCAGAAGGGCGGGGGCGGTAGCTTCCGCCCTTTCGCGTACACGAATATTTGAGGTGATTATATGACACTTGACAAGGTAATTGAAAGAGTGCGAAAACTTAAAAGCGGATATGATGTGTCCGATGAGGACATTATAAGCTACATTAATGAGGCGGAAATGGAAATTATCAGCAATGTAATCAGTAATCGTGAGGGCGATAATTACATTGTTGGAACATACGGAAACTATCAGATTGACACGGACCGTGACTTTGAACTGCTTGCCCCTGCGCCATATGACAGAATGTACGAGGTTTATTGTGCGGCACAGATTGACAGGGACTACGAAGAGGCCGAAAGATATTCCGTTGATATGAGCGTATATAATCAGCTGAGGCAGGATTTTGGAGTGTTTTGGTTCAGAACGCACGCGCAAAAGAAACGATATAACTTTCACATTGGATAGGCGGTGAAATAATGCTACCAGAATTAAACATACCGAGGAGAGACACAACGAGTATCAGTGTGTTCAGAGGACTTAACCGAAGTCCGAATACAGGCTTTTCAAGAGTTTCAAGCTCGTCAAGCAGTATTTACACGGAGTTTAAGGACCTTAAAAACATGACATCCGATAAATACCCGCAGCTTTCCCCGAGAGCAAACCGCTCCCGAATTACTTCCGATGACAAAATCAAAATCATTTCAAATCTGTTGTCGGCTAACTCAGGGCTTATTTATATTGACTCGGACAAGAATCTGCATATCAGTTCAGAGGTTACAAAGATTGATGAGATTGATGCAGTTAAACAGCACCATATTGTTTTATACGGCAATAAGGTTGTAGTGTTCCCTGAAAAATTCTCAGTCAACATGAGCGACAAAAAGGTGACTATGATTGATTGCCGGAACAAAGATTTGAGCGCACGAGTAGAAACAAAGAGTAATCTGCAACTTGATGCCTTGACATTTGATTATGCTTATATGTTATGTTCAATTACACGGTCATATTATGACGCAAGTGCGAACAAGAATTATCGACCGAGCGTAACTTTATATACCAACAACGATTTAACAGACACCAAATATCAGTTGACAAGTAATAAAGACATGGTTGATATATTCAGCTTAAATGATATTAAGATAGGCACGGTAATTGAAAGTTATAACAACTTTTATTCTGTTATCGGAATTGAAAAGAAGGACAGTACATTTAAAAAGAATAGGCTTTTGAATTTCAAAAAATTATCTCAAAAGTTTAATTATACGACAATAAGAGCCAAAAACATTGGATTGCATATTGAAGTTGGAGATTTCGTTAAAATCAGCGGATTAACTGACTCTCTTGTCAGCACAGATGCTGAAAGCTACGCCGATAAGAGCTATATAGAAAACCTTAACGGGAAAACTTTCAAGGTTTATTACGTTTCCAAAAATGAGCTTGTAATCAAGTGCGAATTGGAATCAAGCGTGCCGTACACAGGAACGGTCACAGTTGAAAGAATCTCTCCCGATTTTGATGAAGGGAAAATTGTTGAAATGCAAAACCGCTTGTGGTGTTGCTCTTCGGAAAACAACGAAATATATTGTTGTAAGCAGGGTGATGAGCGCAACTGGCAAGCATACAGTGACGGAATCAGTACAGACAGCTGGGCTATGACTTGCGGAAAAGAAGGAAAGTTTACTGGTATTGCAACACGGGGCGACAGCGTTATATTTTTTAAGGAAAATTACGCACTGAAGATTTACGGAACAAAGCCGAGTAACTTTACCCTTGCAGAATACAATGTGCCGGGCGTCGAAATCGGAAGCGAAAAGAGCCTTGTAAACATTAACTCAACCTTGTTTTATCTTGGCCATAACGGTGTATATGCCTATCAGAGCGGTAGCTTGCCAACTCTCATAAGCGAAGAATCTTTGTGGGGGCATACTTATAAGAACGCAGTCGGCGGCAGACACGGAAATAAGTATTATATCTCCGCAGAAAGAGATGACGGAGAACAAGAACTTCTTGTGTACGATACCGACAAAGGCTTGTGGCACAAGGAAGATGACACCAAGATGATTGACTGCACAACATACAACGGTGTGCTTTATTGGCTTGATGAAACAAAAGAAAACATTATGTGTCCTGATAAAGCGGACAATCTTCTTGTTGACAATACAAAATATGAATATCAGCAGGAAGATTGTTTTGAGTGGTCTGCTGAAACGGGTGACCTTTACGACAGCGAATGTAATGTTAAGAATATCGGAAAAATCCGAATCGGCATAAAAGCCGAAAAAGGAGCAAAGGTCAGCTTGTTTGTACAGTACAAGGACAACGGCGAATGGCGGAAAGTCAGCGAAATGATTTACAGCGAGAAAAAGCCGAGAGTATTCGCCGTAGCTTTACGCAGAGCGGAATATTTGAGACTTAAACTTGTAGGAACGGGACAGGTCGAAATATACGGAATTGACATTGAGCACAGCAGAGGAAGTGATAAGCGTGGCTACATTTAAATTAGATCCACCGCCCTCAACAAATGACATAGGTGAGATGCGGAACTATCTGAACGATATGTATGAACAGTTGGCATTTGTGCTCGGTAATATTGACAGCGACAACATAACAGATGATTTTCTATCCGCAATCGGACAGTCACAAAAAGGAAGTGAAAAATAATGGCTTATACATACAAGGTTTACGGCACAGGTGATGTTGACAATGCGGTTAATAACTATAACCGTGTTGCCTCATCTGCTCCGACATATGCTGACAGTTACGACACAAGACAGGCTCGTCAGCAGGCTGACAACCACGCTAATTCCTACACAGATAAAATCAATAAGGGATATACAAGCAAGTACAAGGGTACAATTGACGAGCTTGCCAATCAGTACAAAAAAAATAAATTTGACTGGACTCCCGAAAATTCTACGGAATATCAGCAAGCGAAAGAAAAATATACCCGTGAGGGCAAGGTTACACAGGAGAATGTGCAGGGAAGTTATGCCGGCAATACAGGCGGTTACAGCAACACCTATGCACAGGCTGCAGGACAAAAGGCATTCGGCGAGTATATGGACGAGCTTGCAAACAAGGTACCGACACTTAAAAATGAGGCCTACAAGAGTTATCAGCAACAGCAGGAAGATACGCTGAACAGAATCGGCGTATTGCAGAACCTTGATAACACACAGTATCAGAGATACAGGGACAGCGTAACGGATGATTACGACTTTATGACCTATTATGAAAACAAGTACGGCACAAGCAAAGGCCTTGATATGAGTAACTTTCAAAACGAACTTGCTCATTGGCAGACACAAATGTCAGCGGCACAGAGTAATCTTTCAGACATCAGAAGTCTTGCCGAGGCACAGTATGAACACAACACATTGAGTGCCGACACAAGGTCAAGCATTGACAGTCAGCGCAGACAGTCGGATGCTTATTACAATTATCTGAACAGTCAGGTCAAAATAAAGTGAGGTGAGAACATTGAGCGTGAACAGTGAAGAAAAAATTTACAACGAGCTTATGAATGAAGTACCGAGTCAGACGGTGAGCGGTGACACTAAGCAGAGTGCCGCCGCTCTTGCGGGTGCAGAATCAACAGCTACAGGACAGGCTGACGATTATAAAAGCACTTACAGCGGTAAGTTAGATGATGCTATAAGTAACTATCTGACAGGAAGAGGATTTGAATACGATCCGATGCAGGATAAAGCATATCAGCAGTACCGCAAGGAATTTGCGCAGAATGCCGCTATGGCACGAGATACGAGCCGTAATACCGCTAATCAGCTTGCAGGCGGTTACAATCCTACCTATGCCGATACTGTCGCAAACGAGGTCTACAATGACCGTATGGGCAATATAAGCGATGCAGAAAGTACATTCAGAGGGCTTGCACAACAGGACTATCAAGCAAAACAGGAGAAAAACGCAAATGTGCTTAACCTCTATAACACGCTTGAGGGTACAGATTACAGCCGTAATCGTGACACGGTAGGAGATTATAAAAACTATCTCAATCTGCTTGCAAGCAGGTACTCAACCGACAGACAGGCAGACACAAACCTTAACAGTGCAAAAAATGATATTTACTCCGCCAAACTTAACGGAGCACTTAATAATCTTTCGGGAGCAAGAGCGACTGAGAATCAGCGTTATCTTTATAATACCGTCAGTGCAAATCAAGCGGCACAAAATGCACAGGCTGAAAGAGAAAACGCCCAGAAGATTGAGTATGAAAAGAATAAGGCAGCTTATACTGCTTATGTTAAGGCTCAGACAGCGGCAGAAAAGGCAGCTAAGAAAGCACAGGATAAAGAAGATAAGCGTCGATTTAAGGCGGCATATGACAAGTTTGTGGACGCCTATGACCTTAAAAACGCTAAGTATAATTACAAAGTCGGTCAGCTTGCACAGGGCTATTATAACGGCTACATCACGCTTGACGAAATGGATTATATTGCCGAAAAGCTCAATGTCAGCACAGCTGACCTGACAAGCACGCTTGACAGGATGAGCAAAAACGGCGGAACGCTTAATGATGACCACTACGGCGGTCCGAACTCAATGAGTATCGGTAAAAACACTGATTATTTTCAAACGTCAACTTCAAGAGTTACTACGGACGAAAACGGAAAAACAAAATATTTATCGGAAAAAGAGTGGAACGAACTACCGATAAATAAGAAGAAAAAGTGAGGACTGTATATATGGCACAGCAAAGAAAAAGAACCGCAGGCGACGATTTAAGAGATTTTAAAGCCGGAAAGATCAGCGGAAACTTTTATCACAACGGTATTGACCGTTCGGATAATTATATTCAGCATACATCAGCACCGAGGTATATAACCGATGAAAACGGAAAAACGCAGGTGGCTTCCTATAACGAATGGATTCAGCAGGAAGTATTTCAGCATCAACACGATTTACCAAACGGCACAAGTTCGACATCATCAAATAATAAAACAGCGGCAAATGATATTTCTGTAAAAAACAGCAACAATACTTCCTCGAATATAAAATCCTTTTTAAACGGAAATTGGAATAAGGCAAACAGCTCCGCAGAGGATTTTAGAGCAGCAATTAAAAAACCGAACAAGTCTTTGGATGATAGAGTCAAAGGACTTACACACATGTATAATGCGGCGGTTGCGACAGGTGACAGCAAAACAGCCGAGAAAATGCAAAAAGAATATGACGAGCTTGCCGACAGGGTTAATAAGCAAACGGAAATAAACCGACAGAACGCTGAAACCGCAGAAGCTGAAAACGCAAAACTTGCAGAACAGGCAGAGAAAGAACAGAAGTATGCAGATAAATACAAAAATTCTACGCTTGAGCAGAGGAAAAATGCACGCATACACGCAACAACAGAAGAGCTTGACTGGCTTAACAAGCATATGTATGATAATTCATCAAGTAAGGAGTTGGAAGATTATAATAATCAGCTTAATAAAGAAGCTAACAGCTTGTGGAATCAGAGAGATGAAGAACAGGCATATAACCGGCTTAAAGCAATTGAAGATGAACAGGGAAAATTAAAAACTGCAATCGACAACGCAAAACTCTCTGAACAGAAGAAAAAAGAGTACGACGATATAGTTGATAAGAATGTTATACTCAAAACTGTTTTGCAGAAATATTATGCTTTGCAGGAATACAGCAGTAATCAAAGTTTAGTCAGAAGTGAAGAAAATACTGATGGTGTTAAAAATCAGGTTATTCTTGATGACTACAACTACATAAACAAACTATCAGGAAAAGAACGCAATCAGATTGTAAAGGATTTCAATAATCTAAAAAAAGAAGGTTATGATACCGAATCCCTATATAAATGGTACAAGAGAGAACGAGATGCCGAAAGTGCAGCGGAAACTACAAGAGTATATACAGATTACGCCGACAAACATCCTGTTCTCGGCTCACTCCAAAGCGTGGGAGTAAGGCTCACAGGGGCTGTTCCCGATGCAGTAAAATATATCTCAACCGACCTTGATAAAAAATATAACGGCGGTGACGGATATATTAACCCCGAGGAAACAGGTACGGCTATATCTGATGCTATGCGTGCGAAAGTGTCAGACAACATTAACAATGATTTCGGTTCATTTTTGTACAACACAGGAATGAGTATGGCTGACTTTGCCTCTTTGTTACCGCTTAATGCCGTTCCGGGCGGACAGGCGTTGTCGCTCGGCATTATGGGCACAAGTGCCGGTGTCGGTGCGGCTAATGATGTTATCAACAATGGCGGTACAATTGACAACGCAGTCAAGACAGGTATTGCGGCAGGCATTGCCGAAACGCTTTTTGAAAAGGTATCTTTGGAACAGCTTTCAGTATTCAAGGCAAGCGGAAAAAGCACATTTCGTGCGGCTGTCGGAAATGTGCTTAAAGGTGCATTTACGGAAGGCTCGGAAGAGGCCTTTACCGACCTTGCAAACAGATTGACGGATGACGCAATAAACAAGGATCTATCTTCATACAACCTTTCTAAGAAGAATTATATGGAGCAGGGAATGAGTGAGGCTGAGGCGGAGAATGCCGCAAGTTGGGATTTCTGGAAGCAGGTCGGACTTGATTTTGCCGGCGGAGCAATCAGTGGCGGTGTGCTTAACCTTGCTACAGCGGGAATTAATCTTGCAGGTGTCAAAATTGATATGGCACATAACAAAGAGAGCAACGCACAAATTGGTAAAGCTGTTATGGCCGATGAAAACTTTGACCTTGATTTGCTCATCAGGCAAGGTCTTGCAACCGACAAAAACGATAGAGCATACAACTATGCTCACCAAATGCAGAAACTCGTTGAAACCGATAACGAGGGAAAAATCAGTGCCGGAGATGTCGGTAACCTTATGTATCTTATCAACAGAGAGATTGCCCAAAATCCCGAACTTGTAAACAAAATTGCGCAGGTTAAAAAGCAGAATACACAAGAGCAAGGCAATAAGACTGTTAATGCTCAGAACGAACAGAACCCTACACAGCAGAACACAGTTCAGAATGTGCAGGACACGGCTCAGAACGGACAGCAGAATGCAGAACAGGCACAGGCAAACGCTGTAATCAATGCAACAAAAAAAGCCGATACAGAGGATATCGGCAAAATGTACGGTGCATATGCTTTTGGCAAGAAGCACCCAAACGGTATTATTGCAACAGATACTTCAACAGGCAAGGTTGTCAAGGTGGCACTAAAGAGTCTTGAAAGCTCATCTAAAATCAATCGCAGTGATGAAGAAAACACACTTATATTCAATACCAATGACGGCAAACAGGTTAATGCGGACAGCATAACATTCTCTGACAGTCAGCTTGATGCCGTTGTTCACAGCGCAAACGAATTTGATACATACGGCGCAAGGAATTATATTTCAAACTTTGAAGAATGGAGAGAAAGTCCGCAGGCACAGAAAATGAGTGACGAAGAACAGCTGTATAAGTATAATAATGCTTATTCAGCCGCATACAACTACGGCAGAGAGGGCGTTAAACTTGATTCACTCAGAGAAACTTCTGAATATAAAATCCTTATAAACATTCTCGGTGAACAGATTGTAAGTCAGGCTTTAAGCACCGGCAGAAGAGATGTTGACATTAACACTCAACACCATGCCAACAGACTGACCGAGTTAATCAACCGCAACGGCAGAGCAGACACAAGCGGTGTGGGCGTGTATGCAGACAGCGGAACGGAAGTTTCACACATTCCGCAGGAGCTTATTAATACACTCGGCAACCTTGCGACAAAGACGGGCAGAAACATTATTATCTCGGACCGCCTTGCTGACGGAGTGAACGGTGTTGCAAAAGACGGCAACATTATCCTTAGTTCTGAAATCAGCAGTCAGAAAATTCTTGCCACAGCATTGCATGAAGCAGGACATATGATTAAGAAAACCAACCCGACCGAATGGCGAACATTGAGTGACTTTGTGTCAGACTATCTTGTACGCAAGGGGGTTGACCTTAACAAGATGATTGACCGTACTATTGAGAGGTACGGCAACCGCTTGCAGGCTAATGAAAACGAAAACACAAGAGATGCCGCACTTGAAGAAATTGTATGCGACACACTTATGAGCATTGCCTCAGATGAAAAGGCTCTCAATATTGCCCTCGGCACAAAGCAGAACAAGGCTAAAATTGCAGCGGCAATTAAATCTTTGATTGCAAAAGTAAAGGATTGGCTTATCGACAAAAGCAAAAACTACGGAGCAAAAGCCTTTGCAAAAGACCTTGAAGCTCTTGAAAACCTCGCTCAAAGATTTTCAGAGGCGGCAGACACCGCAAGAGAAAATATTACCGAGCAAACAGAGGTTGAGAACGGTGAGAAGATTGATGTTGAAAAATTCTCGCTTGATGAGGAATATTCTGATGCAGTAAAAAATAATGACACCGAAACAGCACAGAAACTTGTCGATGAAAAAGCTATGTCTTGGGGAGCATACTCAGAGGATGGAAAAACTCCAACCAAACTTTATCACGGAACACAATCATTTGGTTTTACTGAATTTGCTCTTGATAAAATGGACGACGGCAGAAGTATATTCTTAACTGACAGTAAAGAAATTGCTTCTACATATTCGGGAGTAGATGATGTAAGGAAAATATCTGAAAGAATAAACATAGATGTCGATAAATTGACACCGCATGAAACGGTTGAATTGCTTAATAAATATAGTGAAAAATACAACTATAAATATTACAGCGAAAGTGAGGTGGAAAAACTTAAATCTGATAATAACAGCAGATATGGACGAAGGTTAAACCGTGATAATATTAGTGGGGACATAATTGTATCTCAAAACAAAAAAATACCAGTATTTTACTTGTCTTCGATTGACAGTTCAAAGAAATTATTAAAAATATATGTTGGCAAAGGCAATTATTCATTGTATGCTAAAATGAATAACCCTCTTGTTATCAATGCAAATAAAAGTAATTGGAATGAAATTGATGTGAAATCAGTTATAAATACCCCCTTTGGTGATGCAATTAAGGCGGATTATGGTGAGGATTATTTCGATTACGGAACACAGCACCTCTCTACAAGAGAAGTTTCTAACTATGCCAAACAGGCAGGCTATGACAGTGTAATCTTTAAAAATTTAAACGATAAAGGTGGCAAAAATAGCGAGATACCTCGTGACACTATTGCTAATGTATATGTTGTTTTCAATCCGAACAATGTAAAATCAGCCGATGCAATAACCTACGATAATAACGGCAAAGTAATTCCGCTTTCAGAGAGATTTGATGATAATGAAGATGATATTCGTTACAGTCTTGATGAAGATTATGATTTTACAGATGAAAAAGCCGGTGTAATACACGATACGCTGAATTTTTCAATTGACGATGAATACGATGACTTATTTGATTTTAGCGATAATGGCGAACAGCACATTGATTTTGATAAGGCAGTTGACCAAAACAACCCTGAATTGACGATTGAGCAGATATATCATCATTCTGCCCGCAATGTTAAAGAGGGTTTACTTGCCGGCAAGGGCATTAAGCCTGAGCAGAAGAAAATCTATAACATGGTCAAGTCTGTAATGAGAAGCTACCACATTAATCCTAATGCTGAAACGGACTCGCTTGTTACCGAGTATGTGGATGCCTTGAATACATTTATTGACGCTGTACAAAATGATAAGGCAAACTTTACAGATGCCTTCGAGAACTTTGTCTTGAAGTGTCGTGATACCCTTAGATACTCAACACAACTTGACGAACAACACGAGGCATGGGCAAAGGAAATCAGAGATGAATTGAAGGGTACAACTCTGCTTATCCCCGAGAACGCAATCGACACAATCAAGGAAAACTATGGTAGTGTCGGAAAGTACCGAAAAGCCTTATTCGGCAAAATCAATGTAAAACTTGAACACAACGCAAAGGGAATAACAGGTAAAGCAGTCGGCTCATATATTGAGGACATAGGCTCTCATCTTGAAAATATCGGTGGCAGGTCGCTTATGATAGAGGACGGCTTTGACTGGGACAGTGACAGCGGTTATCGAATGCTTGATCATATTATGAATTATGTGCTTGCTCCGCAGTATGTAGCAACATATGACGGTCATATACAGAGTGAAAGCACGATTGACTCAGCGGCAATTCAAATGGCATTTGACACTACAGCGGAATACCTCAAACAGCAGGGAAAAGCCGCCGTAATGCAAAATAATATTGACAAGCAAAAACTTAGAGATATTAACAAGGCCTTGAGACAGGCTGAAAAAGCAAAAACTGCGTTAAACGCAAAAACTATCGAAAATTATAAAACTGACATTGCCGAGCAGAAAGCCAAATACAACGAACAGCGTGAAAAATACCGACAGGCATATAACGCTCTGAAAGATACAAAGTCAGAGCAAGCAAAAAGGTATCGTGATAAAATTCACGAACTTGAAGAGCTTACTAAAAACCAAAAAGCCATTATTAAGACCGTCAAAGATACCTTTAGGGCTCAATATACCGAAAAAAGAGAGCAAACAAAATATATGCAAATGCTCGGGAGAAAGTTTGACAAGCTGGTTAAAAAGTTTGACGCTAAGTCCAAAAATACCGAAAATATCCCCGAATCCCTGAAAAGGCCTATACTTAATGTATTGATAGGCTTTAAAGAGTCGGCAGACCCCGGGCAATATAAGAATGGCGATAAAAAAAACATACCGAAATATTTCGGAGCATGGAACAATGTCGCTGAAATCGGCGAACAGGTAAGGAATTTGTATGAAGAGTACAAGTCTTTAGCACCTGAATCTTCCGGCAAAGATAAATCCACGCATGAAGGCATGCAGTACTCATACATTGACATTAACTCGATTGCGTACAACGAGCAAACAGCAAAAATGCTTGAAATAATTACAGATCAATTTGCAGAGTATGCAACTGACGAAAACGGTGAAACAATGTACGATGCGGACGGTAAGCCTATCAAAGTCGGATATAAAAATATTTTCGATTTGGATTCATCTGATTTAAGGCTACTCTATGACACAATGACAGCGCTTGAAGCCTCTTTATCACAAGCTACTGAAATAATCGTTAACGGTCAAAGAGAATCTATTGCAGGTGCAGCGGCAAAAGCACTTGATGAAATTGCAAGTGTAAATTACAACAAGGGTGTAAATATCAATGTGTTAAGCAAAAACACCGTTGGCAATAAAATCAATGCCGCCTTATCTGACATGAAAGAGTTAAGCAATAGATTTGTTGCAACAAGCCTTGACCCGGTAAGATACGGCAGATTTCTGAGTGGATATAATGATGATAGCATTGTTGCAAAACTCTTCAGGGATCTTCATGACGGAGATGTTAAGCGAGAAATAATAATGCAGAAAGCATATACCAAGGTTCAAAGTGTTGCGTATCAGTACGCTGAAAAAGATTTAGCTAAAATACAAAAGGATGATGTTAAGGAATTTGATTTCAGAGATACCGAAACAGGCGAAAGGGTGAAGGTCAGTCAGGGTATTATAATGGCAATTTATCTTACTGATCAACAATCAGCAGGCAGGAAACATTTGCTTGCTGATAGACTTAATCATTATACCGTGCTTCCCGATTTGGACAGTGCTAATAGCCCAAATCATAGCAAACTAGAAAAAGCTAAGTCTGAAAACAGTCACAAGGTTAGATTTACTTTTGAAGATTTACAACATATTAAAAGATATGTTGAGGGCAACAAAATGCTCAGAAAAATTTCAGGAGCGATTAGCGAAGTCCTTAATAATGAGCTTCAACAGGAAATCAACGAAGTGAGTATGTCAAAATACGGAATGCTTATTGCTACTGTTAGAAACTATTTCCCTATTTCCGTGTACGGTGACGGCGCTGCCTATGAAAAGGACTTTTCTGCCGAGTTTATCGACCTCAGAATGAAAAGCAGAGGCTTTGTAAACCGCAGAGAAAGTTCATCTGCTCCTATTGTTATTGACGATGTCTTCAGAGTTTTTAACAGACACACAAGCTCTGTTGCCGAATGGTGCGGATTGACGACTCCAATTGAGAACTTTAAAAAAGTGTATAACTGGATAAATACTAATAGCCTTAACGGAACAACTTTGCATGAGGCTATTATGGATAAATACGGTAAAGCCGCAGAGCATTATATTGATAAGCTCATGGGAGATTTGCAAAAGTCAAAAGATACAATTGATAATAACCTCTTGACTCGCATGCAAGGCAAATATATGGGTGCAGTACTCCTGCTGAATCCCGGCGCAATGATTAAACAGTTTGCCGCATTTCCTACAGCCAATGCTTATTTTGGCACAAAAAATGTTGCAATAGCTTCTGCAGGCGGAATGTGGCGGGTCGACCTTGAAAAGTACGCTGAATACACTCCATATCTGTGGTATAGAGCAGAGGGTAACGGAACAGTAGTCGGTGAGCTCAGCAGAGAAGCCGGTGTTGTTGGAGGACTCAAAGATAAGATTGACATTATGGGCAAGGTTGATAGATATGTTGTTGGTTGCCTGCTTAAAGCGGCAGAGTTGCATGTTGAACAGACAACAGACCTTAAAAAAGGCAGCAATGCATTTTACAAGGAAGTTGTCAGACAATTTGAAAAATGTGTTGATGAAACTCAGCCTAACAATATGGTAACTTCCAAACCTCAGTTTATAAGAAATAATGTGTTAAAAATATTATCAATGTCGGCTTTTAGAAGTCAAAACATGGCCATAGGAAATACTATCATTGACTCGTACATGGAATACCGTACAAGAAGCAGTGACTATAAATTGTCAAAAACTGCTGAAAATAAGAGTGCAAAAAAAGCGGCAATGAAAAAATTTGCTAAATCTCTTGTTGGTGCAACAGAATCAGCTTTGCTTATAGGCGGTTTAACCACATTAGTTAATATGCTTCTTTGGCATAAGTGGGACGATGAAAGAGATGACAAGGGAAATGTGACAGTTGAAAACATTTTCAAAAGTATTCTTGATTACAGTATGGAATCATTTGCCGGCACTTTTACTTTTGGCGATACAGCATATAGTGCAATTGCCCATATGATAGATAATGATAGACCGTTTTATGGGCTGGACTCTATGAGCCTTGAAAATGTTAATAATTTCATCAAAAGCATTTCAAAGGGCGATTATATCTCTGCTGCGACCTTGTTAGGTGATTGTTTTGGCTTGCCGGCAAGTAATATTAAGAGAATGGCCCTTAGTTTAACCTCATACTTTACAGACCTGACAAAAGGCAGAGGTGAGATTATATCCGACAATAAAGGTAATATTAACACAACTGTGCTTGTGCCGTTGATGATTAACGCTACGATTGACGGAGATAGCAATAAAGCTCAATATTACGAGCAGCTTTATGTCACCACAATAATGGAGACCAAAGGTAAAACCGAAAAAGAGGCTCGTGATATGCTTGAACAGAAAGTCATAACAGCATTGTCCAAGAATAATGATGACATTGAAAAGGCGGCAGTAGCAAGAGTTAACGGTGACCTTAACACTTACGAAAGCCTCATTAACAAAGTGTCGTCTTATGGATTTGACAAGAATGATATTATTAAGGCCTCTGACAAGGTTATAAGTAATATTATTGCTAATATTAAAAAAGTGGGCATAACAGACGAAGATGCCGCAAAATCTGACCTTGTGGACAATCAAGGCTTTACGGAGCAGGGGGCAGAATACATTTGGAAGAAAATGTCATCATCGACAGATGAAGAAAAATCAGCAGAAAGCATTTTTGACTCTACCGGTAATGATGACACTTTAATGTACAAGTACACTGACGCTTTTGAATATTTGAAAAACGGCGATACCGAAAACTATGAAAAGGTTGAAAAATACCTTATGGAGCATAAAGGTAAGACAAAGAATCAAATGAAAAAACTGATGCAGAGTGCAAGCCGAACTGATCCGATGTTTGAAAAGTATATTGCGGCAAGCAAGAGCAACGATGCCGATACAACGCACACCTTGTACAGGCAGTTGCTGAATATATACGGCTCTGAAAGTAAATTTAAGTCTGCATTAAAAAAATATCAGGGTAAAGTCAAAAAGCAACAAAGTAAATAAACAAATTGAGGGCAGCGGAAACGCTGTCCTTTTTGTGTGGGTTTTAACTTTTTTGAGAGGGCAGAAAACTATATAATGTAATTAACGGATGGGGGTGGCGTTATGAATATTATGAATACGCTAAAATTTGAAGTTTATAAAAATACCCTAAAACGCAGGGACGGATTTAATCCCGTCCGCGGCGAAAGAAACTACACAAAAATCAAATGCTATTTTGAAGAGCGTGACTGGGATAACTGCTCTCTTGTTACGGCCAACTTTATGAGTGAAAAAGATAACATCATAAAAAGCACCGTCAGTTTGACAGAAAATAAAACGGCAGTGTTTGATATACCGTCAGGAATTGAGGGGGATAAAATCTATTTCAGCCTGACAGGCAGTTATGCAGATAACAGCGGTAATACGGTAACACTCAACACAAATCTTGTCGGAATCAACAGGCAGAAAGGTATGTTGCCGAGTGCTTCAACTGACATAAGCCTTTTTGAAAAAATTATAGTGGCTGTAAACAGTATGGCATCAAGGTTGAAAGATACGCTGAATCAATTCATGAACACATATCCGAATGTTGATGCCAGTAATTTGACTTGGCTCAATGTCAGATCACTCGGAGTAGATAACACAGGCGCTGACACTACTCTTGGTATGCTTGTATTTTATCCACTGGACAACCGCACTTTATATTTTCCGAAGGGAACATATAAATGCAACGGATTAGCACTCGAAAATGTTGAAAATCTGACAATTATATGTGATAATGCTGAATTTATTTATTGCAATAAAGCCACGGACAACACAGACTCAGCAGGAACAAGCGTGCAAAGTACATTTTTTAAATTTACCGGTTGTAAGAATCTGACCGTTATTGACGGTAACTTTGACGGCAAAAATAAAGTGTCACAGATTATTACTTTGATTAATTGCCCAAACGCAAACATAGATAATGTTAATATATCTAATGCAGGCAATGCTTTATCGGCAACAGCGGCGGGTATTAATTTCTTGCGGAACTGCTCACACTTTAATGTAAGAAACGCAAAAATATCAGGCATTAAAGCCGGAACTGTCGGCCCAGACGGATACATTCATTCATTTGGTATTGGCGTGACAAGCGCAGGAAATGAGTACAGTCAACACGGTAACATTGTTAATGTGCGAATTAATGATATTGACGGATATAATTCCGGAGATGTTAAGCCGGACGGTGACGGTATCTACTTGATTGAAAGGCCGACCGATGATTTCAGCGGTGACGGCTATATTAATATTTCAAGGTGTGAAATTAAAGGATGTGCCAAAAGAGGAATTAAGATTTCAACAAGGCATGTCAATATCTCAGATTGCTATGTCGATGTTGACAGCTGGGGCTCGGCAATTGAGGCGCAGTACGGTAAGTTGACATTGAGGGATTCAACTATCAAGAACAGATATGCAAGCTGTCTGACTCTCGACTGGGACAACGGCACTAACTACATTGACAATTGTAAACTCTACGGTGCAGGAAAAGACGAAAGCTCAAAGTACGGCAATTACAAGGGCAACGGTATTGTGCTTAATCAGAGGTTGTCGTCAAGAGACGAACCGTACAGTAATGAGCCGTGCAATATCAGCATTAACAACTGCTTCGTTGACGGTGTATTCTCTCCGATTATTTCGGGATATGACAATAACATCAAGTACAAGTACGGAAACATTGTTGTTGATAACCTTAAAATTGGTCACTACAGAGATGCATCGGCAATCAAGCTCAATTCTACTATGATGACAGATGTCAATCGGTTTGTACTTTCGGATATTATGTATCAGTACGGAACAACAGAAGCAGAAGTGCTGAACGCAAACAATGAGTATTATGCTCTTAGCAACACGGCAGGAACTACAATTAATCTCGGCACACTGTCATCATATGTTAATCCTAAGCGCCTTGTCTATGACACGAATCTTACCGATGATTACAATGAAATCTTTAAGTTCTATGACCTTAACAATGCAGACTTTGGCGGTGAGACAGCAAAGGTGACAGATGTGCTTGAAGATTCACCAAACAGCGCAGATTTTGCCGACGGGACCTATACAAGTGCAACCAATACTAATTTAAGTGTGTCAGTCGCGGACGGTACAATGAATGTAGCTTGTTCAACGGCATACGCTTCTGCATCATATGTCTATATTCCAATTTCCAGCATTACTCTTGACGGAAATGTATTTGACTTTGTTGTTTCTGACATAAGTAAGACAACAGCAGATGTTACTTTAACGCTTGCCGATGCTAAGAAGGCTACAATTGCCGGATTAACTGAATTTGCGCTAAACAAAACAGTAAAATCAACCATTGTAGGTAATGTCAGCGGTACGGCATCGTTTGTCCGCATTAAGCTCAATGCAAACAAAACGGTAAGCCTCTCTTGTAAAATCAACTTTAAAAATCGCCAAAAGGTTTTAAAAGGACAGGTGGAAGCAAGATTGAAAATTCTTGAAGAGAAAATAAAAACATTGGAAGGTGCAAGCGCATGATAGATTGGATTATACAATATTGGCTACAGGCTCTATTCGGTATAATACTTGCAGCAATTGTTGCGATAGTAAAAACGCAGTGGAGCAAAATTAAGGCTATTGGCAAAGGTACACAGTCATTGCTTAGGGCGGAGCTTATCCGCTCGGGCGAAAAATATATCGAAAGAGGCTGGATTGAAATTTATGCAAAAGATGCATATGATAAGTGCTATCAGTCATATCATCATCTTGGGCAAAACGGCACAATGGACGATATGCACGAGAAGGTCATGAACTTACAAACGCATCCTATTGATAAAGGTGACAATAAATGATTACAATTGATTTTGCACTCTCACATAGTTTTATTCGTATTGTTAAACGTACCCTTGTAACAAGCCAAAGCCAAAACTATGTTCAAGCACGCTTTGAGGTGCGTTCGGATGACTGGACGGCACCTATTACAGCAATTTTCAGCGCAAGAAATAATGCTTACTCAGTCTTGCTTGATAGTGAAAACAGTTGCATAATTCCGTGGGAGGTCTTAACCAGTGCAGGTACGGTCAATGTATCGGCTTTTTGCGGTGACCGCCACACAGCTAATATCGCACAGTTCACGGTTGTGCAGTCGGGATATACTGAGGGTGAAATGCCCTCAGAGCCTACTCCAACTGTTTATGAGCAGATATTAAAAAACTTTGAGGGCAAGCAGGACAGACTTATTGCAGGTGACGGCATTAAGATTAATGGTAATGTCATTTCGGCCGTTGACGCTAAATCAGCCTATGTAATTGCTCTTGAACACGGATTCATTGGTTCGGAAGATGAATGGCTTGCAAGCCTTAAAGGCGAAAAAGGCGAACAGGGAATACAAGGTATTCAGGGTGAAAAAGGTCAGAACGGAAAAGACGGCACCAACGGAACAAACGGCATTGACGGTATTGACGGTATCGGGATAACTAATGCTGAAATCAATACTTCGGGTGAACTGACACTTACATATTCTAACGGCACATCTGTAAATCTCGGCAAGGTTGTCGGAGCCGACGGAAAAGACGGTGCTGACTTATCAAACGAGGTTGAGGACATTAAGGCATACATCGGCTATACAGATGAAGATATAGCAGGACTTTGTGCCGATTACGAGAATAAGACTTTTACCCGACTTGCAGGTGCGGTCAATCTTTCTCAGGGAGCAGACTTTGATAAGTTCGCAATGTATGGCGGAAGAAAACGCTGTAACGTTTCGGACGACGGAACAATCACAGCATACTACGGTGATGCAAACTTTGCCGAGGACGGCTCAAACGGTCAGGTAATGGTTTTTCAGCCAGCGTTTTATTATAAAGTTGTTCCGCTAAAGTTGGAAAAAAACACCAATTCAGGAATCGGCTATCATTTGCGTAAAGCAAACTATTATGTAAGCTCAAAGCCAAAAACAGGGTTCAAACTTCATCCTGCGTTTTACGATGAAAACGGCAATGCGATTGACTACATTCTTTTTTCAGCTGATGAGGGAAGCATGTATGATGTTTCCGCAAAAGCCTATGTGAATGATAACGTTGACGAATCTATCACTTATGAGGACGGCGACTTACTCTGTTCAGTCGCCGGAAAGAAACCTATCAGCGGTTTGAGAAAAGGGATTGGAACGAAGACTAACCTTGAAACAATGGCACAGAACAGAGGACCGGGTTGGCATCTTGAAACCATCCATGCTACTTCTGCAAACCAACTTCTTATGATGATTGAGTTTGGTATGATGGACTCACAAACGGGTGTCGGTCAGGGTGTTGTCAGCATCGCAGATAATTCAGCATACAACTATTCCAGCCTGACAGGTTCAACGGCTGAGCTCGGAAACGGCACGGGTCAAGCAAAAGAAACTATCAATGAAAAAGGCGGCGTTCAAACTACTGAAACAGTAAACGGAAAAGTTTCCATTTCCTACCGTGGAGTTGAAAATCCGTGGGGCAATATTTGGAAACACGTCCAAGGTGTCAACATTTGGGGCGATGGCTCTATGGGCGGCGGCCAACCTTATATTGCAAATAATTTCACATTTAATGAAACAAAGCACTCTGATAATTATGAGCCTGTTGGATTTACACTTTCAAATGCACAGGGCTATATCAACGCCATGGGCTATGGCTCAGAAGAATATGATTGGCTATTTATGCCTTCAAGAATTGGTGGTACTTCTGCACTTCCTGTTGGTGATTTTGTTTGGGTGACACAGAATTTAAAAGGCAGCCGTAGCGCCATATTTGGCGGTAGTTGGGCTAGTGTCGGTTATGCGGGCGGTTTCTATTGGCTTTGTGACCACAATGCTAATAGTCGTTCTCGGAATATAGGCGGTCGCTTACTATATGTACCAACTGCCAAAGTATAAAGAGGGGAAAAATAGTTATGGTTGATTACGGAGCGGTAAGAAGCACGGTAAAGCCAAATAAAATCGAAATTGACGAATATTCGGTGTGGGTGAACAGCGACATCAAAGAAATTGAGGTGCAGTCAGAAGATGGAAGTCATACTGAGTACGAATTTAATCAGATACGCTACACAAAGAACGAATACATAAAGCTAATTAATGAGAGAAACACAACGCTCGAATCACAGCTTACCGACACTCAGCTTGCACTATGCGAAATATATGAAGGGATTACAAAGGAATGATGTAAATGGCAAAAATTTACGCGGAATTAATCCGTAAAGGATTCAAAACAATCGACGATGTTCCTGAAAAAATCAGGGCGCAGGTGCAGGAAATTTTAACTAATTAGAAGAGTTTTAACTCTTTTAAAAAAAATATTGAAAGGATGATAACAATGAAAAAAATCTTTACAAAACAGTGGGCTAAGGCAACAGCTGTCAGAGCAATTAAAACAGTCGCGCAGACTGCCGTTGCAACAATCGGAGTGTCAGCCGTTATGACAGATGTAAACTGGGTTGCAGTAGGATCGGCAAGCCTTTTGGCAGGCGTGTTGTCGGTACTCACATCGGTGGCAGGTCTGCCAGAAGTATCAGAAAGTGAGGAATAATCATGAAAGTTACTGCTGTTGATGTAAGTTTCTGCCAAACAAATGTCGATTACAACAAAGTCAAGGCCGACGGTATTGACACGGTTATTATTCGTGCCGGCTTTGGTAGGGAAACATATCAGAAAGACGCACAGTTTGAAGAACATTATAAGAAAGCAAAAGCCGCAGGACTGAAAGTCGGTGTATATTGGTTCAGCTATGCGTACAGCGTTGCCGAGGCGAAAAAGGAAGCAAGTGCTTGCCTATATTGCCTGAATGCCAGAAAGCTTGATTTACCGGTGTTTTATGACCTTGAACTTGCATCACAAACCAAACTCGGCAAAGACACCTTAACAGCAATGGCAGTAGCATTTGGCGAGTGCATCAAAGTTCACGGCTATTCAGCCGGAGTGTATGCAAGCGCAAGCTGGTTTACAAGTTTTCTTAACTACGAGAAACTTAAAAAGCAATATGCAATTTGGCTTGCTCAATGGGAAACAGGCTCTCCGTGTCGGACTTGCGACATTTGGCAGTGTTCCGACAGCGGAAAGGTCAACGGAATTAATGGTAATGTTGATACCGACATTCTATTTAACGCCAACTATTGGGGCAGTTCAGCAATAACGAGTACACCACCAAAATACTACGGCATTAAAGCTGTACAGGCGTGGGTTGGAACAACAGTTGACGGAATCTACGGCTCTGACACGAAAAAACATTTGGTTATGAAGTTGCAGGAAGAACTTAACCGTCAGTTTGGAATGAACCTTGTTGTTGACGGAATTTACGGTGTGGGCACTCATAATGCAATTGTTGTTATATCAAAAGGCTGCAGAGGAAATATTACCAAAGTTTTACAGGGATTGCTTATCTGCAATGGATATAATCCGAATGGTTTTGACGGCATCTATGGTAACGGTACAGAATCAGCAGTTAAATCATATCAGCAGGCTCACGGCTTGACTGCCGACGGTATAGCAGGCGGCAACACTTTCAAAAGTTTGTGCACTTAATCCAACACAAAATCCAACACGTCGAAAATAAAAGTCAGTATTTATCGGCATAATAAGATTAAAATAGTGGGTTCGAATCCCGCCGGCTCAGCCAAA
>ERZ1034984.553-NODE-553-length-41230-cov-11.268197_pt1 | contig 41230 bp, 40 predicted proteins | sample MGYA00520589_ERZ1034984 | MGnify/ENA primary metagenome ERZ1034984 (study PRJEB33766, sample SAMN09781790) | gut metagenome | biome: gut microbiome | host: Homo sapiens | place: Madagascar | study: EMG produced TPA metagenomics assembly of the PRJNA485056 data...
CCTCAAAGATTGAGGGATTCAGGGAGTTTGAAGCGGACTTGTCCGCTTTGTTCTTCCTTAAATAAAGTACTCGATTACTTCCTCCGGTACGGTCTTCGTCTTTTCGTTGAATATCAGAACCGCCTCACGTTCCTCCACCGGGCCGAGAGCGTATATTGTTTCTTTGTTTTCCTGATTAAAGTACTTAAACGGCACTATGCGGTTGTATTCCTTAGGATGTTTATCATCCATCAGAATATCTTTCTGTTCATATGGTTTATCCCAGTAATACGGATCGAAGAGAAGAATATTTTCATTCTGTATTCCAGTCATCAAAACATAATGCTCTTCCTCAAGATACAGACGCACTACCGCCACACCCCCATGATTCAGCGCATGATTGATACGACTTTCTCCATCTATGTACACGCTTCGTCCTGACAGATATTCACTGCTCACAGACATGATGCCGAGGTCTCCGTATTCGTTCAGCCAATTGCTGAGGAACATCATCGCTGCTCTGGAAGTGCCTCTTTTGCCTGGGATTCCTTCTTTGCTGTGGCAGTCCAGACAGTAAAGCATCGTATTTCGGACTGCCTCCGGAGGGATCTCCTCCCGCTCGAACAGATAGGCAAGCGCATTCATCATGGAAGTCGGTCCACAGTCGTATTCAGATAATTGATAATGTAACGGATTTTTCATAATAATCTCTCTCTTCGGTAAGTAAAATTTAATGCAGTCAGTTTATATCTGACTTCTCTTTTTTTGTATTACTGTTCGGATTTCTTTTTTATTCTTCGCATCAAGCAGTCCTTGCAGGATTTCTTCATCCTTGATCATATCAAGGACCTGCAGCAGTCGGTCAATATGCTTATCTTTTCCGGCCACAGTAAACATGATCACGATTTTCACCGGAATCCGGCAGTCTTCCTCCCCCATTGCATCAAATTCAATTGGCGGATTCAGCACTGCAATTGAAATACCTTCTTTTTTTACATGTTCCGCGTCTGTATGTGGAATTGCCACTCCAATCCCGTTCACATCCAGCCCTGTCGGATAATCCTTTTCTCTTTTCAGAACAGCCTCTGTGAACCCTTCTTCTCCATAACCTTCCTGTATCATGGCATCTCCCATGAGCTGCAGCACCTCTATATTGTCGGATGCCTTTAAATTATGAAAAATCAAATTGTCGTTTAGCTCTTTCCAGATCATTTTTTACCTGCTTTCTGTTGTATTCTTTTTCATCCCCATTAACCGGTTACCTGTAATTTTCTATGTAAGACAAAATCTGCTCCGGATCATCCATAAATTCACAGAGTTTCAGATTGGACGGATCCATGAATTTCTCATCAGCCGTATGGCGCAGCAGTACTTCCATTCCGTCATAGTAGCCGTTGATATTGTAGAGAACGATCGGGCGATCCAGTCTGTGCAGACTTTTAAGCGTCAGGATCTCAAAAAATTCTTCGTAAGTTCCGATTCCGCCCGGTGTAACGATTGTTGCATCAGAGCGCTCCTCGAGAAGTTTTTTGCGCTCGCGCATGGTATCTGTGAAAATAAATTCACTGCAGTTCTGATACAGTACACCCGGTTTGTCAAAAAATCGTGGTGCAATACCAAGAATATAACCGCCTTCGACATCCACACCTCGCGCCGCTGCTCCCATCATTCCTGTCGCGCCGCCGCCAAACACCAGCCCGTGTCCACGCTTCGCCATCATTTTTCCGAGTTCTTCTGTTTTGTCATAATAAATCTGCTCCAGCTGCGCACTGGAAGCGCCATAGATACATATATTCATAATTTACTCCAGTCCTGCAAAGAATAATTCGTAAAAATCATCCTCGCCTTCAAGCATTGGTGAGTTCTCTCCACCGCCATTGGTGCTCCTGCGCATCGTAGCATAAAATTCTTCACCTGCAGTGATCAGATCCATATCGTAGATCTCATATCCCAGTTCTCTGCATTTCCGGCAGAATGCACTGAGAGGCTGTGCATCTTTCCTTGTTTCCAGAAGTTCTGCCCGAAGCTTCTCGTCACGACATGCTTTGCTTTTCAATTCATCCAACATTTCTGTAATTCCCATGGTGTCGCCCTCCCTTATTGTAAACATCTTTGCTGGTAGCCACAAAGATGAAGTATTCTGCATCTTATTTCTCTTAAAATGCAGAAATGCAGACACACACCAACGTATATGTCTGCATTTCTCCTCTAATTTTGTGGTGTTGTCTGAATATAAGATACCACATCTTCCTTATATAATTCAAGAAGAGTCTTCTTCTTTGTACTGATTGCAAAGCCGTGGATCTTCAGACCGTTTTTCTTTACATAATCGATCATATTCTGATAGTCTTCCTGATAATCAGTTGACTGCCCCATCATGGAAAGGATGTCATCATGATCCTGCATATAGGAAAGCATACTGGTAAAATGTGTCTGCATGGCATCTGCATCCGTCACCTCTGCCTCATTATAAGCATCTGCGTTATCCAGAAGCGACAGATACGGATATTTATCTTTGTCCCAGCTCATGCCTGAACCTGATGCATACGGGCAGAAACCAATGTTTGGCTCACCGCAGTAACCGTCCTCTTCTTCTGTGTAAACTGCACACCAGAGATTTCCCCACTCCAGATCTTTCTTATCAGAAATTTTTTCAAACCAGTCGATAAAATCTTTGTAGTCCATAAGTTCGTTTATGGAAACATATGCCGTGTACCAGTCATTATCGTTGTATCCGGAAATTTCTTCTTTTGAATACTGAATACTCTCCTGTTTGCGAGCCTCTGTATCTACTTTTGTTTCCTTTCCGTTCTCATCTGTCTCCCATGCTTCCCATGCATTCTCATCTCCCGGAAGGTAAAACATCAGCGCCGGACGGCTCAGAATATTGTTATCATACAAAGTAAGTTTGCCTCGCACCAGTCGGCCGCTGACGGAAGTAAATTTTCCCGTCCATGTGTAAGTCTGCGGGATAACGATATCGTATTCGCCATAGCCTCTGGCAACTGCATTTACCTGATCACGGTAATTTCCCGGCAGATACAATTCCGAATATACGGAAAGATCCAGCGACATTCTGGTCGTCGTCATTCCTTCATACGCTCCTGCTGCTTCGTTTGGATCATAATAAAATTTTGAGACTACTTTCGGAAGGATAAAGACTGCGCAGAGCACAAATATCAAAACAACAGCCCCTACGATCGTTCCCATTTTGATAAAAGCCTTGCGGATAGAGTGCCGGATTTCCTTCATGAACTGCTCGTTAAAAGCTTCCTCTTGCTTCTCCGGCTGATTTCTCTGTTGTTCTTCTATGCTGTTATCGTTTTTACTATTCTGTCGTTCTGTCTTCTGAGTTTCGTCATTCAACTCATTGAAACATCCCTGTTCATTCTCCAAATCAGAAAAATCAGGTATCTCTCCCTCTTCATAAAGAAATTCACTGATTGCATCTTGTTTTTCGATTTCCGCTTCTATCTGTTTTTTTGCGCTGTCTTCCAACTTTCCCTGCTTATATAGCCTCAATAACTCGCGATATGTCATTTCACGTCCTCCTCTCTGCCAACTATATTTCTATCTAATTCTACTTACATATTTCATACTATTTTTTACGCTTTTCACTTATCTGCCTATTCTCCTTTTAACTCTTCTAAGTCTTTCTTCAATTCTTTCTTTGCCCGATATGCCAACACACGGACATTCTCCGGAGTAATATGTAAAACTGCGGCAATCTCTTTCTGCGACATTCCGCCGAAATACTGCATCTGAATGATCTCGCGTTTTTTTAAATCCAGGTTCTGAAGTGCCCGGTAAAGCATTCGCCTGCTTTCTTCAGCAAGAATGTTTTCGAGCAGATCTCCTTTTTCGCAATCTTCCGGAACAACGTTTTGTTCCTCTGTCAGAATTTCTTTTGATTTCTTTTTCTGCTGATTATAAAACAGATTCCTCGCAACCATATAAAGCCATGCCCGCATATTTGTATGTCCGTCCGGCAACGCCAGAAGCGCTTTCAAAAATGTCTCATGCAACAGATCCTCTGCCTGATGCCGGTTCCTGCAAAGGGAATACAAATACAGATATAATTCTTTTTGATATGCGCCATATAACTTCATAAAAAGCTCATTATCCACATCTGTTTTCCCCCTTTCCGAAATTCTGCACCGGCAGCTGCCTTTCTGCCCGCTTTTTCCACCGGCATTTTTACCTCTTTCAACAATATAACATCTTAGTAAGAAAAATGTTACGAAAAAATTCGTTCTTTTTTTTTCCGACAAAATTGGTTCTGGTGACTTGCATTTGTGTAACTCTGGAGCAAACCATCCATTTTCGGAACTTCCATTGATTTCCAGATGACTTTCCTGTTTCCCAGTCATCCAATTTTGGCATTTCGGGGTACTCTTATCCCACTTACTCATTGTATAGTCATACAGTTTAACTAAATTCTGTTGACCTCCTGATAACTTATTTATCCTTCAGTCATCCGATGCCGCAAATTCCGGTACCTCCCTGGTAACTTACTCTTCTCCTAGTCAACCACCTCTACGTATTCTGTAGACTTTCACTTAACTTACTCTTCCCCTCAGGGTTTTATAGGGTTTTAAACCATCGACGGGCTATCGGGCAGTTACCGGCCCACCTACAGAACCTGCCACCGGCAGCTTCCTTCAGATGCATGGCAACAAAAAAATCCCTCCTGTGAACCAACTCTACAGGAGGGATCTTTTATCATATATTTTGTTAGTGTGAGTTTCTGATCAGGCAGATTACTTTGCTTCTTCTGTTTCTGCTTCCTCAGGTGTCTCTGTTTCCGGTACTGCTCCGTTATGAACTGCAACAACTGTCAGAACTACAGCTTCCGGATCATCTTTAATGTCGACATCTTTGTCTTTTGCAAGGCTAAGATCTTTGACACGGATCGTGTCACCGACCTTCAGACCGGCTACATCGACTTCTACTTTGTCAACCAGTGCTGACGGATAAGCTTTATAATTTACTTCTTCCATATTTTCCTGAAGAACACCATCTGCTACTTTGTCATGGTTTACAATCACGATTTCAGCAACAGAATGTACTTTTTCATTGCTTACCAGTGCCTGGAAATCAATCTCATCAACTCTGCCTGCCAGTGGGTTAAAATCAACCTCTTTGATCAGTGCATCGTATGTCTGACCATCTACCTCAAGCATAACCTGACTTCCTTTGTGGTCAGTCTTTAACAGTTTGTCAACCTCCGTCTTCAGCATTTTTACCGGGATGGAACCTTCGATCTCACGACCGAATACATTACCTGTAACGTATCCTTCTCTTCTCAGTCTTTTTGCCTTAACGTCCATGCTTCTTTTTTCAGCTTTTAAAGTATTCATTTGTCTTTTCCTCCAAAAATCTGATGCTTAGCAGCCTTCAACTTTGTTTTGTGAAAGGAGGTTTTGTTAAGTTCTGTTTACTTTTTACGGTTAGAAGTATAGCACTGAGTACAGAAACAGATTAACCAAATATCATTTTTTTTTGCTTTCAAATTTGTTGATATTTTAAAATTGTATACATTAGCATCCGCGGTGCAGCATTTGCAACTGTCATCGCACAGTATGTTTCCAGAATCGGCATCACATTGTATGTACTTCTCAAATGCCGGGATCTGCTGCTGTCAAGATTGACACCTTTGCCTATCTTCCGGTGCAGGATTTCGGTAATGCTTACTCTACTTTTATTGCACAGAACTACGGTGCCGGTAAAAAAGATCGTATCCGCAAAGGAACAAAGGAATCCTTCCTGCTCAGTTTTATTTTCTGTATAATTATTTCCGCTATTGTCTGCATTTTTGCTGCTCCGCTAATGACTATTTTTGTGAGTGCAAAAGAAACTGCCGTCATCACCTGTGGTGTACAGTATCTCCGCGTAGAGGGATCTTTTTACTGCGGAATAGGATGCCTTTTCCTGCCAAATTATATACATAAGCCATGCAAGAATTCATTTTTTTAACGTAGAAAGGACATAATTCTGAGAAAAGGATCACATAATGACAGAAATACAAAGCCTTGGAAATATAGATATACAAGTTCTTACAAAAGAATTCGTAAAGATCCAGACTGATGAAATCATTGTGACAAACGAACGCATCTCTCATATCAAAGAACGTCATCCAGAAGATTATAATTTATTTGAAAAATACGGGCGTGAAAGTGTTATATCTCCCGATCTGATTATAAAAGATTTAAAACACTGCGGAACTGTTTTTATGGTAAAAAAACTTTCTGAAACCAATCTTAATGTTGTTGTCCGTGTCGTTTTGGAAACAGATGATAACAATCTAAAAAATTCTGTAATGACATTCTACAGAATACGAGATAAAAACTTAAAGAAACTTATCGAAAAGAACCGCTTACTTTACAAAAAAGAATAAATGCGATATAGTATACATAAAATATAAAGGCTTTACCCAAAGAATTATTGAAGTAGAGATTGTGCTGCTACACACCCTATGGGTCAAAAGAAATGTGGGAAGGGGCACACCCACCAATAATTCTTTGGTTTAGCAAATATAGCTCTTTTAACACCACCGGTCAGTGGTGTTTTATTATACTATTTTTGATTCAACCGCAGGGATACCTGAGAAACTATCCCCTGCCAAATTATATACAAAAGCCATACAGGAAACCTTGCGAGGCTTTTGTGATTTCGAATGCTCTAATTATCACTGCATTGCACTGTCTGAGCACCTTCAGGTGCGAGTTTGCAAAAGCAGTGATTAATAAATGAGCAGAGAAATCCAAAAACACAGCACGTTTCAGGTATGGCTTCTGTATATAAACGGCAGGAATAACACTCTCATTATCCCTGCCCGTTCTCATAAACTACTCTCTTTTATTTACTTTTTCTCTTTTGCTTTTTCATTTGCCAGTATCTCTTCTGCCATCTCCACTTCCGTCTTTTCATCTTTCGGAAGGATGATATTCAGAATGATCGCGAACAATGCCGCCGGCACGATACCTGAACCACCAAAGATCAGATTAATACTTTCCGGAAGCTGTGCAAGTACAGCTGAGTTGGAGCCAAGTCCATAGCCAACACCAAGTGCAACAGACACAATCGTCACATTTCTCGGAGACAGTGGCCATTTTGTGATAAGCTGAATACCACTGATTACGATTGATGAGAACATCATAACCGCTGCACCGCCCAGAACACTCTGCGGCATAATGGAAATCAGAGCGGCAAGCTTCGGAAACAGACCACATGCGATCAGGAAAATACCGCCGATTCCGATTGAATAACGGTTCACGACCTTATTCATGGCAACCAGACCAACGTTCTGGCTAAAAGAAGTATTCGGAAGAACACCAAGCAGTGCCGCAAAAGAAGATCCGAGACCATCACACATAACACCACCGGAAAGCTCTTTGTCAGTAGCCTCACGTCCAAGACCGCCTTCTGTAATACCGGAAATATCACCAACTGTTTCAACAGCGGTAACGACAAACATGATACAGATCGGAACAATTGCTTTTGCATCAAATACCCATTTGACCGGCATGATCTTCGGAATTGCAAACCAGGATGCGTCTGCTACCTTACTCCAGTTGACTACCCAGGACTTTGTTGCTTCAACAACAGCACCTGTTTCATCGGTGTATGTAAAAGTAGTCGGCAACACCATTGCCATGATGGATACCAAAATATATCCTACAATGATGCCCAGCAAAATCGATGAAAAACTGGTGAATCCCTTTGTGCCGTGTTTCAGTGCTATGATCACAACCAGAACTACCGTACCTACAAAAAGATTTTCGAGAGAACCATAATCCGGTGCTGTACTTCCACCGCCGAAAGAACCGATTCCGACAGAAATCAGTGAAAGTCCGATAGACAGTACAACTGTACCAGTTACAACTGCAGGGAAAAATTTACGCAGTGGCTTTAAGAAACCTCCAAGTACAGTTTCAAACAGACCACCGATAAAGCTGGCTGCCAAAATTGCTCCATAACCGGCAACTCCGCTTCCCATCGTAACTGCCACGCTTCTGCAGACACCGATAAATCCGGAACTTGTTCCCATAACGATCGGAAGTTTACCACCAACAGGTCCGATCGTGTAGATCTGAATCAATGTAACGATACCTGCTACCAGCATGGCATTCTGCAAAAGCGCTACCTGCAGGGCACTTCCTGATTCGATACCACAGACTCCTGTGATGATCAGAAGCGGTGTCAGGTTGCCGACAAACATTGCCAGAACATGCTGTAATCCAAGCGGAATCGCAAGTTTCAGCGGTGGCTTACCGTCAAGATCATACGGTGTTGCAGTGTTTTTTTCTTTTGTTTCCATTTAGTTTCTCCTTTTCTCCTCTCTCGTTCGAGCCCTGATAAAATCAGCGGACATGTTACCGGCACTTCCACTATACACGTGTATGAACAAAGCGGACAAGTCCGCTTCAAACTCCCTGAATCCCTCAATCTTTGAGGGACTTGTTACGCTTTGCGCGCCAGATGCAGTCTGCTTCAGCAGACATATTCCTCATGCATCTGGTCGCATCCTCGCGGAGCGTTTTTATGTAATAGGAACATTACGAAGTAATTTCCTATTACACAAAAAAGGAAACAACAACCATCTTCCTCTTCGAAGTTCTCTGTCGTTTCCTTTCAAGGTGCGGTTTCTCATGTTAGCGCACTAAATAACATCTCGATTATTTAATTATACCAGATTATTTTTATCTGTCAATTTCTTTACTCAATAGTATTCATGATCGATCTGTATCACCGCGAAATACTTGCTTCCCGGCAGTTCGTGTATCCGCTCTTTCAGCCAGTTCACGATCTCGTTGTCTGTATAAGAAGTTTTTCTCGGAACCTCCACATCAAAGATCAGATTTGTTCTGGTCGAACCTTTTACCATTCGGAAGTCATGCATACTGAAGGATTCATCCAGAAAATGTACCATCTCTTCTACTTTTGCCTTCATCGCAAGGACTTCCTCATCATCTGTCACGATCGGATCCATATGGATCGTTGCGGAACAATGCAGTTTTTCCTGCAGTTCATGTTCAATATGATCGATCTGTTCATGGATATCCTGAATATTTCCGTTCACATCCACTTCTGCGTGAAGTGAGATCATAACACGTCCCGGACCATAATCATGAACGATCAGATCATGTACACCATGAACCATCGAATGTCCCAGAACGATTTCACGGATTTCATCGATAAATTCCTGCTTCGGCGGCTGTCCGATAAGAAGATCAATGGTTTCTTTCAGTGTAGAACCACCTGTATATAGAATAAAGCATCCTACCAGAATTCCGAACCAGCCATCAAGAAGCAATCCCGTATATTTGCTGATCAGTGTGGCGATCAGAACAAGTGTCGTTGCCACAGTGTCGCTCAAACTGTCAACAGATGTTGCTTTCATTGCTGCACTATCCAGTTTTTTACTCAGTGAACGATTATAAAAAAACATATATACTTTCACAAGAATGGATGCGATCAGAATCACACATACCAGTGCACTGCTCTCAATCGGTTCCGGGGAACGCAGTTTACCAAGTGATGACCAGATGAGTTCGAATCCCATGACAAGTATTGCTACCGATACCAGAAGTCCGGAAATATATTCCATCCTGCCATGTCCGAATGGATGCTCCGGATCAGGCTCCTGTCCGGAAAGCCGAAAACCGATTAACGTAATGATCGAAGAGCCCGCATCTGACAGGTTGTTAAACGCATCTGCCGTAATAGCGATAGAACCACTCACCATTCCTGCAATCCATTTGCCAAGAAAAAGCAGAATATTCAGTCCAATTCCGACTGCACCACTTAAAACGCCATATGCCTGCCGGACTTCCGGCGAATTGTAATTGCGGCGATCCTTAATAAAAAGGGATGCCAAAAATGTAATCATATAGATTCCCCCTGTCTGTATTCCCTCGATCTTACCACATTTCTGTGAATAAATCCAGATTTCCCCGGAATCCATCTGGAAAAAGATTTTAGAAAATGATATAGTTCTATTAATAATGTTTACGTACTATGAGGAGACTTATTTATATGAAAAATCTCAAAAATATTGCAATGCTGATAGATGCTGATAATACACAGCTTTCCAAACTGGAATCTGTTATACAGGAAATCTCAACAAATGGCCGCATCGTCGTCAAACGTGCTTACGGTAACTGGCGCAAAGGTTCTCTCAAAAACTGGGAAAATGAATTAAAACGTCTTGCGATCAAAGCGGAACAGCAGTTTGACTATGTTGCCGGCAAAAATGCGACAGACATGGCACTTGTTATTGATACACTTGATCTTCTCCACAGCGGCATTTACGATGCCTTTGTCATTGTCGCAAGTGACAGTGACTACACGCCTCTCGCGATCAAACTTCGTGAATCCGGAGTCTTCGTTATGGGAGTCGGTGAGAAAAAAACGCCGGAGCCTTTCCGCAATGCCTGCGATGAATTTGTCTATCTTGAAAACCTGAGTAAAGATAATGATATTCAAACTGTAGCAGTTCAGAAGCAGAATGAACCGACCAAACGAACTGCAAAGGAAAATGCCGAAGAACGTCGCAAAGCCAAAGAGCTTAAAGGAATCCACAAGCTTTTGCGTATCGCCTGGGGCAAATATCAGGACGATGATGGTTACGTCAATGTAAGCTCTGCCGGCCAGTACATCAAACGCGCAAAGCCTGATTTCGATGCCCGTACTTATGGTTATGTCAAATTACCGGAACTGATCGAAGCTTTTCCTAAAAGATATGCAATGAAACGCTACCCCGGCAAAGGCACGGTAACGATCATTGCATATAAATGTCTCTGATTTATTTCTCTGACATGCAATTACTTTTCTTTATTTACGTCTGAACAGTCTCTTTACTGCTTTTACTCCTTCATTCAGAATGATAACAGTGAAAGCAGTCAGGAGCATTTTTTCCCACATTCCCACAGAAAGCGGAACCGTTTCAAATACAGCTGCACCAAACTGTGTGATGATTCCCTGCAGAATCAGTACAAGAAGAAATACTCCGAGCATCAGTTTGTTTTTCAGAAGATTCTTAAACATTGGTGTATCATCCAGTTCACGGCAGTTGAATGCATTGAAAAGCTGGAACTGTACAAACAATGTAAACAATACAGTTGCTTCCTCTTCCGGTGCTGCACCAAGTAAGTTTTTGAAATGCTGGAGCATAAAGTTTAACTGTCCGTTTATCACAAACTGGATCACTTCGATGGCAAAAACATTACGGCCTTTCAAAGCAGTTCTTTCTTTATCCAATCAGGTTTGCAAGATCCTCTTCTACTGTCCCGATTCCACTGATTCCGAAGTTATCTACCAGAATCTTTGCCACATTCGGAGAAAGGAATGCCGGCAGTGTCGGTCCGAGATGGATATTTTTGACTCCAAGCGCGAGAAGCGCCAGAAGGACGATGACCGCTTTCTGCTCATACCACGCAATATTGTAGACGATTGGAAGCTCATTGATATCGTTCAGTTCAAAAATTTCTTTCAGTTTCAGTGCAATGACTGCAAGTGAAAAGGAATCGTTGCACTGTCCTGCATCCAGAACTCTCGGAATGCCACCGATATCTCCGAGATTCAGCTTATTGTATTTATATTTTGCACATCCTGCAGTAAGAATTACAGTATCTTTCGGCAGTCCTTTTGCAAAATCAGTATAATAATTTCGGGACTTTGCACGTCCGTCGCAGCCTGCCATTACGACAAATTTGCGGATTGCTCCGGATTTTACTGCTTCTACGATCTTATCTGCCAGCGCGAAGACCTGCGCATGTGCAAACCCACCGATGATTTCACCATGTTCAATCTCTTCCGGCGCCTGACACTGCTTCGCCTTAGCAATGATTTCTGAAAAATCTTTTTCTTCTCCGACACCGCCCGGAATATGGGTGCATCCCGGATAAGAAGCTGCACCCGTCGTATACATACGGTCTTTGTAGCTGTCCTTTGGCGGAACGATGCAGTTCGTTGTCATCAGGATCGGACCATGGAAACTCTCAAACTCCTCTTTCTGTTTCCACCATGCATTTCCATAATTTCCGATAAAATTCGGATATTTTTTGAACGCCGGATAGTAATGCGCCGGAAGCATTTCGGAATGAGTGTAGATATCCACACCTGTTCCCTGCGTCTGTTCAAGAAGCATTTCCAAATCGTGCAGGTCATGTCCCGAAACAAGGATACCCGGATTTTTGCCGACTCCGATATTGACTTTTGTGATCTCAGGATTTCCGTAAGCTGCTGTATTAGCCTTGTCAAGAAGTTCCATCACACGAACGCCGAAATTTCCTGTCTCGAGAGTCAATGCGGTAAGTTCTTCTGCCGAGAGAGCATCATCCGTTGTTACCGCAAGTGCTTTCTGGAGAAACGCGTCGATCTCCTCATCCGTATGTGCAAGTGCTGCTGCATGTTTCGCATAGGCTGCCAGTCCTTTCAGACCGTAGGTGATCAGTTCTCGAAGACTTCGGATATCTTCATTCTCTGTGGCAAGAATTCCTACGTGCGAAGCTTTATCTTCAAAAGTATCTTCTGTACCGTTCCAGAATGCAGCTTCCGGGAGATCATCTCTGTTTTCGACTTTTTTCAGAAGTTCTTCTTTGATCTCCAGCGTTTCTTTGATTCGTGTAATGATAGATTCTTTATCAAAATTTGCATTTGTGATCGTTGTAAACAGATTTACAATAATTTGATGATTGATATTATCATCTATTTCTTTTCCTTCGCTTCGAAGCTGTGTGGTCACTGCTGAAATACCTTTTGTCACATAGACCAGCAGATCCTGCATGGCTGCAACATCCGGTTTCTTTCCACATACCCCTGATACTGTACATCCGCTGCAGCCTGCAGTTTCCTGACACTGAAAGCAAAACATCTTATTTTCTTTTTTATCCATGGTTAAACCTCCTTATGGTCTCTCTGTATAGTTTCTTTGTGAATCCAATATAATATACATCTCACTATAAAGACGTGGTTATAACCACATACATAAAAACGCAAAAAAGACGGACATAAAAATCCGTCTTCTTTCAATGCATATAATAATTAAATTTCATTTTCAGTCAAAAAATTCAATTCCTATCAGTGTCAGTCCGTGTGCCGGCGCGGTCGGTCCGGATACAGAACGGTCGCAGGCATCGAGGATCTTTTTCACACGTTCCGGCGGATACTGTCCGTTTCCAACCTGGATCAGTGTTCCGGCAATGATGCGAACCATATTGTAAAGGAACCCTTCTCCCTTTACACGGATCGTCACAATGTCACCGTCTCTCCACACATCAATTCCCGTAATGGTACGGACTGTAGATTTTACCTGTGCACCGGTTCCGCAGAAACTTGCAAAATCATGTCGTCCGATCAGATAAGAGGTTGCTTCGCGCATCTTATCTACATCGAGTTTGTAATGATAAAAATAAGAATACAAACGCTCCGTCGGCACCGGAAATTTGCGGTTCAGAATCCGGTATTCATATGTTTTTTCGCTGTCGCAGTATCTCGGATGGAAATCCGGTTCCACTTCTTCAGATAACTGAATACGGATATCTTCCGGCAGTCTCTGATTCAGTGCATAGGAAATCTTTTCTCCCGGAATGCGTGTATTCGTATCAAACACAGCTACATTTCCGAGGGCATGAACACCGGCGTCGGTACGGCTTGCACCCATGATCTCAATCTTCTCTCCAAGCAGATCAGTGAGTGCATCGTTAAGCACACCCTGAATCGTGATACCGTTTGGCTGAATCTGCCAGCCACTGTAATTCGTTCCGTCATAGGCAACAACAAGTCCAACTCTTTTCATCTTATCCTCCATCTATGGTAAAAATGGCTCTCGCCTTTTACAGCAAGAACCATCCTTCTTATAACCCGGCCACGCGAAATCCGATCGCAACTGCAAGATATGCAAACAGGATCAGGTATGCAATATGGTCGCGTTTCTTATATTTCAGCGGTTTCATCTGGGTACGGTCATCTCCCCCGTGATAACACCGCGCTTCCATCGCCATTGCAAGATCGTTCGCACGGCGGAAAGCAGAAATAAACAGCGGCACCAGAAGCGGCACCATGTTTTTTACTTTCTGGATCAGATTTCCGTTTTCAAAATCTGCACCTCGCGCGATCTGTGCTTTCATGATCTTGTCCGTTTCTTCCAGAAGAATAGGAATAAAACGAAGTGCGATCGACATCATCATCGCGATCTCATGTACCGGGACATGGATCTTATTCAGCGGACGAAGGCTTTTTTCCAGTCCGTCGGTCAGCTGATTCGGGGTAGTCGTCAGTGTCATAAGTGAAGAGCCGATTACCAGATAGATCAGTCGTATTGCCATGCGGACTGCCATTGAAATACCTTCTTTTGTGATCTTGAAAATTCCAAGCGTAACGATCGCCTCACCCGGTGTCAGAAGAATATTAAACACCATCGTGATCAGCAGGATCATAAAGATTGCTTTCAGTCCCTTGAAGATAAACTTCACCGGAACTGTGGAAATCAATATCATTCCTGCCAGAAATACGGTTGCTACCGCATATCCGACTACAGTATGAAATAAAAATACTGATATAATAAAAATCAGTGTACCGGCAAGTTTTGTTCGTGGATCCAGCTTATGGATCGGGGACTTTGCCGGATAATACTGTCCGATTGTAATATCTCTAATCATTCAGAACCCCTCCTTTCAGTAAAGGAGAGTTCATTTCCTTAAGCGCACGCAGGATATCCGCTCTCGCTTCCTCAACAGTTGTATCAGAAGGATCTACCGGAAGTCCTTTTTCTTTCAAAGCATGCATGATATAGGTGATCTGCGGTGCTGCAAGTCCCATCTCTTCCAGCTCTTTGTAATGCGCAAAAACCTTTTTCGGAGTATCGTCAAATGCGATCTTACCGTGATTTACCACGATCAGACGCTCTACATATTTCGCAACATCTTCCATGCTGTGTGAAACCAGAATGATCGTGATTCCACGGACTTTATGAAGTTCTGCGATCTGGTCAAGGATCTCATCCCTTCCCTTCGGATCAAGTCCTGCGGTCGGCTCATCCAGAATCAGGATCTTCGGATTCATTGCGAGAACACCGGCGATCGCCACACGCTTTTTCTGTCCGCCGGACAGATCAAATGGAGATTTGCCGAAATTTTTTTCTTTGAAGCCGACCTGAAGGAGTGCTTTTCTCGCTTCTTTCTCTGCTTCTTCTCTGCTTTTGCCCTGATTCATCGGTCCGTAGCAGACATCCGAAAGAACATCGCTCTCAAAAAGCTGATGTTCCGGGTACTGGAAAACAAGTCCGACTTCACTTCGAAGTGCTCTTCTGTTGTAGTTTTCTGCCCAGACATCCTCACCATTGTATGATACTGTGCCGGAAGTCGGCCGGATCAGTGCGTTCAGATGCTGGATCAATGTAGATTTCCCGCTCCCTGTGTGTCCGATCACACCGATAAACTGTCCATCCGGAATATTCAGATTAATGTCTTTCAGTGCGTGGATCTCATAAGAAGTTCCCGGGCTGTATGTGTAAGTTACGTTTTTCAGTTCTATTGACATAAGGCATTTACCAACTCTTCCGTAGTAAGGATTCCATCCGGAATGTCTACACCGGACTGTTTCAGTTCATGTGCAAGCAGCGTTACCTGCGGCACATCCAGACGATATTTCTTCAGTGTCTCCACCTGTGAAAAGATCTCCTTCGGAGTTCCTTCCATCACGACATGACCGCCATCCATTACAACCACACGATCGGCATCGATCACTTCTTCCATGTAATGTGTGATCAGAACGACCGTCACATCTTCCTGACGGTTCAGCTGATGTACCGCTTCCAGTACTTCTTTTCGTCCGTTCGGATCCAGCATGGCAGTCGGTTCATCCAGAACGATACACTGCGGACGCATCGCCATCACTCCGGCGATCGCCACACGCTGTTTCTGTCCTCCGGAAAGTTTGTTCGGTGAATGGTGACGATATGCGGTCATTCCAGTCTTTGCAAGGCTTTCATCCACACGTTTCCAGATATCTCCGGTAGATATCCCCATATTTTCCGGTCCGAATCCCACATCTTCCTCAACTACGGTACCGATGATCTGGTTATCCGGATTCTGGAATACCATACCTGCTTTCTGCCGTACTTTCCAGAGTTCCGGCTCTTTCGACGTATCGATTCCATCAATCCAGATGGTTCCCTCTGTCGGGAGCAATAACGCATTAATGTGTTTTGCAAAAGTAGATTTGCCGGATCCATTATGTCCAAGCACTGCAACAAATTCACCCGGCTGAATATCAAGGTCAACACCGTCAACCGCTCTCTGCGTATCTTCTACATTTCCGTCTTCATCATATCTTAAATAGTCAAATGCAAGTTTTGCCGCTTTGATGATTCCCATCTTTTTAGTCCTTTCAGGCTTCCTCGGAAGGTTCGCCACCGGTCAGAGATTCGATCAGATCCCAGATTTCATCTCTTCCCTGCTTTGTCTCAGCAGAATACGGAATCACAGTTGTTCCTTTTCTTAACTGAAGGCCTTCTCTTATCGCCTTCAGATTCTTCTGAACCTGACTGCGTTTCAGTTTATCCAGTTTCGTTGCAATAATGATCGGCTCATAGCCATTATGAAGGATCCATTCATACATCTGTCTGTCATTTGCAGACGGATCATGACGGATATCGATCAGAAGAAAAACGGCTTTGAGATTGTGGGAAGTATGCAGATAATTCTCGATCATCTTTCCCCATTTTTCTTTTTCTGCCGGTGTCACACGGGCATATCCGTATCCCGGAAGATCGACCAGATCCAATTCATCATTGATCTTGTAAAAATTGATCGTCTGTGTCTTGCCCGGCTGCGCACTGGTACGCGCCAGTGCCTTCCGGTTCATCAGACCATTGATCAGTGAAGATTTGCCGACGTTGGATTTGCCGGCAAAAGCCACTTCCGGCAAACCGGTATCCGGAATTTTACTTGTGATTCCGCATACGATATCTAAAACTGCGCTTTTTATAACCATAAAGTCCTCTTTCGATAACTGTTCAAGTCTCTGCAAGTTACTTCTGTCAATTCGCAAGTGCCTCATGGAGCACTTCATTCATATTTTCTACAAAGGAGATTTTCAGTCCGTCAAGGATCTCATCGTCCATCTCCTGAATATCCGGTTTGTTCTGCTTCGGTACAAGTACCTGCCTGATCTTGGCGTATTTGGCTGCAAGAAGTTTTTCTTTCAGTCCGCCGATCGGAAGTACATGACCACGGAGTGTGATTTCACCGGTCATTGCCACATCTGCGCGCACTTCTCTTCCGATGATCGCAGAAAGCATCGCTGTCGCCATGGTAATACCCGCAGAAGGTCCGTCTTTCGGAACTGCACCTTCCGGAATATGTACGTGAATATCATTTTCCTGGAAAAACTCCGGCGAAATATCATAATCGGATGCTACAGAACGGATGTAAGAAATGCCTGCCTGAGCAGATTCTTTCATGACATCTCCGAGCTGTCCGGTAAGCACAAGTTCTCCCTTGCCCGGCATGACATTGACCTCGATCTGAAGTGTATCACCACCGACCTGTGTCCATGCAAGGCCTCTCGCAATTCCGACTTCGTCTTTCTTATTTGCCATCAGATAACTGTATCTGGCCTTGCCGAGAAAATCTTCAAGATTTTTGCCTTTGACCGTGATCTTCTTCTGATCATTTTCCATGATCTCACGTGCCGCCTTACGGCAGATCTGACCGATCTTACGCTCCAATCCACGCACACCTGCCTCACGGGTGTAGAGTGTGATGATCTTGCGGAGTGCAGACGGCTGGATCGTCAGTGCTCCTTTCGGAATACCGTTTACTTCCAGCTGTTTCGGAATCAGATGCTCTTTCGCAATGTGTTCTTTTTCATTTTCAGTGTAACCGGAGATCTCGATGACTTCCATACGGTCAAGAAGCGGTCTCGGAATACTGGCCATATCATTTGCGGTCGCAATAAATAATACTTCGGAAAGATCCTGAGGAACCTCTACATAATGGTCATTGAAGCGGTTGTTCTGCTCCGGATCGAGCACTTCGAGAAGTGCTGCCGAAGTATCACCTTTATAGTCACTGCTTGTCTTATCGATCTCATCAAGAAGCATCAGCGGATTGCTGACACCTGCCTGTGAAAGTGCTTCCGTGATACGTCCCGGCATTGCACCTACATAAGTCTTTCTGTGGCCGCGGATCTCCGCCTCATCACGGACACCGCCGAGACAGATACGGACGTATTTTTTATTCAATGCCTCTGCTACAGACTTCGCGATGGAGGTCTTACCTGTTCCCGGAGGGCCTACAAGACAGAGGATCGGACTCTTGCCGCCACCTGTCAGCTTACGGACAGCAAGGAATTCCATAATGCGTTCCTTAACATCTTTGAGTCCGTAATGTCCCTCCTCGAGAATCTCCCAGGCTTTCTTCAGATCTGTGGAATCTTCGGACTTTTTGTCCCATGGGAGAGCAAGAAGTGTCTCGATATAAGTACTCAGCACACTGCTTTCTGCCGCACTGCTGTTCATACTCTTAAACCGGTCAATTTCTTTGTTCAGTTTGTCTTTGACTTCCTGAGAAGCCTGAAGTTCACCAACTTTTTGGCGGTATTCTTCTGCGATATCACTGGTACTTTCTTCGCCCAGTTCTTCACGGATAATTTTAAGCTGCTCTCTCAGAATATAATCTCTCTGGTTTTTATCCACACGGGATTTAAGCTTGCGCTGCAGATCGTGACCGACCTGGAACACTTCGATCTCATTTGTGAGGATTGCAGCAAGTACCTCATAGCGGTCTTCAAGGCTGACTGCCTCGAGGATTTTCTGTTTGTTCTGATAACTCAGCGGAACATTTACCGAGACCTGTGTGATCAGCTGATCGATATCCTCAATGTTCAGGATTTTTGCTGCCAGATCTTTGCTGATTTTTCCGCTTTCCATGCAATATCTCTGAAAGAGTTCCTGAATACTCCGAAACATTGCTTCATTCAGAGATTTCGTATATTTCGTACTGTCAGGCTCAAAAAGTGCCGTCTCTGCTTTCAGAAACGGCTCCTCCTGATCAAGACTTAGAAGTTCTGCACGTTCAATTCCTTCTACCAGCACTCTGAGCAGATCCTGCGGAAGTTTTACTACCTGCTTGATGTAGGCAACAGTTCCCACCTGATACAGATCTGATAACTTCGGAGATTCTATCTCAGGATCCTTCTGTGTGACCAGAAAAATCTTCTGATCATGAAGCATTGCCGCCTCTATCGCTTTGATCGAACGTTCTCTGCTTACATCAAAGTGTACGATCATTTCCGGAAGGATCGTTGTGCCGCGCAGAGCAATTGCCGGAAGAATGCTGATTGGCTGTTTCATCTATTTTCAATCCCTTCTTTAGGCCGTCTCCGGCTTTCCTGTCTTTCTGGAACGGGAATTTCTTCTTGTGGTATTTTGCTGCATGGCAGGCTGTTCCCCATGAACCACTTCCGGTTCTCCGGTTCCGTCTACTGCATCTTTTGTGATGATGCACTTACATATCGTATTATCGGAAGGAGTACGATACATCAGATCCATCAGAGATTTCTCCATGATGGAACGAAGTCCTCTGGCACCGGTCTTACGCTCCAGAGATTTTCTTGCTACTTCTTTGAGGGCATCTTCCTCAAATTCAAGCTCTACTCCATCCAGCTCGAATAATTTGTGATACTGTTTGGTCAGAGAGTTCTTAGGCTCTTTAAGGATACGGATCAGTGCTTCCTCATCCAGTCCATCTAAAGTAACTACGATCGGAACACGACCGATAAACTCCGGAATCAGGCCATATTTGATAAAGTCTTCCGGCATAACGTCCTTCAGGACTTCTCCGATGTTTCTTTCTTCCTGTACAGAAACATCTGCACCGAATCCGATGGACTTGGTGTCCTGACGTGCTTCAATCGTCTTTTCGATACCGTCAAATGCACCACCGCAGATAAACAGGATGTTGGTGGTATCAATCTGGATAAATTCCTGATGTGGATGTTTACGTCCACCCTGCGGCGGAACGCTTGCAACTGTACCTTCAAGGATTTTCAGAAGTGCCTGCTGTACACCTTCACCGGATACATCTCTGGTGATAGATGCATTTTCGGATTTACGTGTGATCTTGTCGATCTCATCGATGTAGATGATACCGTACTGCGCACGTTCGATGTCATAATCTGCTGCCTGAATGATCTTCAGAAGAATGTTCTCAACATCCTCGCCGACATAACCTGCTTCGGTAAGTGTGGTTGCATCTGCGATTGCAAAAGGTACATTCAGAAGTCTGGCAAGTGTCTGCGCAAGCAGTGTTTTACCGGAACCTGTCGGTCCGAGCATCAGAATGTTGCTTTTCTGTAACTCCACATCCAGATTTCTGGATGCTGTAATTCTCTTGTAATGATTATATACAGCCACAGACAGAGCTTTCTTTGCTTCGTCCTGTCCAATGACATAATCGTCCAGGATCTTATGGATCTCCTCAGGTTTTAAAAGGTTGATGTCTGAATCATAAACATCCTCCGTATCATACTGAGCCAGTTCCTCTTCCATAATTTCCGAACAGATACCAATGCATTCGTCACAGATAAAAACACCATCCGGTCCTGCGATCAGCTTGCGTACCTGATCCTCAGATTTGTGACAAAAAGAGCATCTGACTTTTCCTTCTCTCATTTTTTCTGCCATAAATAGTTCTCGTTTCCTTTCAGTTTGATATGGCACAAAAGGAACCCCCTGAAAAGAGGTTCCTTCTGTCTGCTTTATTTATGCTCGACAACACCATCGATCAGTCCGTATGCCTTTGCTTCTTCAGCAGTCATATAATTATCGCGGTCTGTGTCTTTTTCCACTACTTCGTAAGGCTGTCCTGTGTTTTCTGCCAGGATCTCATTCAAAGTCCGTTTCGTCTGGGCAATGTGATCAGCCACGATCTGAATCTCGGTTGCCTGACCCTGTGCTCCGCCTGACGGCTGATGAATCATGATCGTTGAGTGTGGCAGGGCATATCTCTTGCCCTTTGTTCCGCCTGCCAGAAGGAAAGCTCCCATGCTGGCTGCCATTCCGAGACAGATTGTAGAAACATCACACTTAATGTATTTCATGGTATCATAAATAGCCATGCCTGCAGTTACAGAACCACCCGGGCTGTTGATGTATAACTGAATATCCTTGCTCGGATCCTCTGCCTCAAGAAACAGAAGCTGTGCCACGATAATGCTTGCACTTACATCATTTACTTCCTCGCCAAGAAAGATAATACGGTCTTTCAGAAGACGGGAGTAAATGTCATAGCTTCTTTCTCCTCTGCTTGTCTGTTCAATGACATATGGTACTAAACTCATATATAAATGCCTCCATTCGTCGATTCCAGTGGTTCAGGATCTAACGTCTGCTTAGGCTTCCTTTGCTTCGTCAGCAACGAGAGTTACGGCTTTCTGTACAGCCATATCTTTCTTCATCTGCTCTAACTCGCGGTCACCAAGCAGTTCTTTGATCTTCTCCACTTCCATCTTGTATGCATCAGCCATTTTCTTGAATTCTTCTTCAACTTCTTCCTCTGTTGGCTGAATGTTTTCAACTTCTGCGATCTTTTCAAGAACAAGTCTTGTCTGGATTCTCTTGAGAGCCTGCGGTTTCATTTCTTCCTGCATCTTGTCAAGAGTCATTCCTGTAAACTGGAAGTACTGTTCCATGGTAAGTCCCTGAGACTGCATTCTTCTGGAGAAATCATCCAGCATCTGACGAACCTGTGTATTCAGCATAGCGTCCGGAATATCCATCTCAGCGTTTTCGATTGCTTTATCTACTGCTGCATTTTCTTTTGCAGTACGTGCAGCTTTTTCTTTCTTTTCTGTCAGGTTTTTCTTAACGTCTTCTTTGTACTCTGCAAGAGTGTCAAATTCAGAAACGTCCTGTGCGAAATCATCGTCAAGTTCCGGAAGCTCTTTTGCTTCTACTTTCTTAACGTCACACTGGAATACAGCTTCTTTGCCAGCAAGCTCTTTTGCCTGATATTCTTCCGGGAATGTAACCTTAACTTCTACGTGGTCACCTGCTTTGGAGCCAACGAGCTGATCTTCGAATCCAGGGATGAAGGAGTTGGAGCCAAGTGTCAGCGGGTAATCTGTACCTTTGCCGCCTTCAAATGCTTCTCCGTCAACAAATCCTTCGAAGTCGATTGTTGTAATGTCACCGTTTTCTGCTCCACGGTCTTCAACTGTAACTGTTCTGGAGTTTTTCTCCTGCTCTTTCTTCAGTTCAGCTTCAACGTCTTCGTCTGTTACTTCTGTCTCAGACTTCGGAACTTCTACACCTTTGTACTCACCAAGAGTAACTTCCGGTTTAACAGCAACTTCTGCTGTGAAGATGAATGCTTTTCCTGGCTCAGCCTGTGTTACATCGATTTCCGGCTGGGAAACGATCTCAAGATCACATTCTTCCAGTGCTTTGCTGTAGTGCTCCGGAATCAGAGCGTTTGCAGCGTCTTCAAGGAAGATTCCTTTTCCGTACATCTGCTCGATCATTTTTCTCGGTGCTTTACCTTTACGGAATCCAGGAAGAGAGATTCTTCCTTTTGCTTTCTGGTATGCAGCCTGCATAGCTTTCTCTAAATCTTCAGCAGAAACCTCGATTGTCAGTTTCGCCATGTTTTTTTCCATTTTTTCCACCTGTAAACTCATGTTTCCTGTTCCTCCTTAATTTTCAGGTTAGATCTCTTATATTCGTAACCGTTCTGTACTTCTGCAGTTACTTATATTCTAACTTTTCCTTTATTCCTGCGCCTTCTGGTGGCATCAGGCAACTGTATCTCCATATAATGAGATACAATTACAGTCATTATCGTAGTATAGCACAATGTCTTTAAAAACACCAGTATTTTTTTATGAAAAAGCCTTGTTTTTCCTTTATTTTCGGCTATATACCACAGATTCCGCAATTTCATCCGCTGTTTTTTCACCAAGAAGCTGTCCAATCAGGCTGAGTGCGAAGTCAACCGCTGTTCCAAGGCCGCGGCTTGTTGTAACATTGCCGTCGATGACAACACTGTCCAGAGAACGCTCTGCTCCTTTTAATCCGTCCATACAAGATGGATATGCGGTCGCTTTTCTGCCCTCAAGAAATCCCAGTGTGGCAAATACGGTCGGTGCTGCACAGATGGCTGCGACCTTTTTGCCCTGTTTATAAAAATCTGTCAGGAGATCACAGAGCGGCTGATATTCTCCGAGATATTTTGTGCCCGGCATGCCACCCGGGATTATAAGCATGTCCGCATCAGAAAAATCGTTTTCTTTAAAAACAAGATCTGTCTGCATATGGATTCCGTGAGAAGTGGTGATGTCCCTGATGTCCTTAATAGAAACTGTCTTTATATCGATCTGTGCGCGGCGCATCAGATCGACTACAGTCAGTCCTTCAATGTCTTCAAATCCGTCTGCCAGAAAAATATATACTTTTTTGCTCATAAAAAGTTCCTCCCTTATTGACATATTGGCTTTGCTGCCTGCCCGTTGTTTTATTGCCATTCTGTCATTCAGTATAGCATTTCACGTCCAAAAGGGATATACTAAATCTGAAAATATCATAATTTATCAAGGAGTTTTACTATGGAAATCGAAAGAAAATATCTGATAGAAAAAGAACAGCTTCCGGCGGATCTTGCATCTTATCCGTTTCATAAGATCGAGCAGGGATATCTCTGTACTTCACCTGTCGTTCGCATCCGCAGACAGGATGACGATTATTTTCTCACTTACAAATCAAAAGGCCTCATGGCCAGAGAAGAATATAATCTTCCGCTGACGCAGGAGGCCTATGAACATCTGAAATCTAAGGCAGACGGTCTCGTCATCTCCAAGACACGTTATCTGATTCCGGAAAAAAACGGTCTGACAATCGAGCTCGACGTTTTTCATGAAGATTATGAGGGACTGCTTCTGGCAGAAGTAGAATTTCCATCCGAAGAAGCAGCGAATTCCTACACACCGCCGACATGGTTCGGACGTGATGTTACCTTCTCTTCTGATTATCATAACAGTACATTGAGCAAGGGCAGGAAATAATCCCGCCCTTACTTTTATTTACATTCTGTTTTCTCTGTTATCTCATCTTTGTTTCTTTTAAATGGTTCATGTGCCATGTCACTGTCCTCTGTCATAAGGAATTTACGGATAGCAAACAGGATTGCAATGGCAATGACACCGATCAGTGTCTGCACCGGATTCATATGCTCGACTACCATCTGTCTTGCCGTTGCAAACAGCAGCACCTCAACAACTGTCTGTGCAGAATGGCGGCAGAGCATTTTTACAAACTCCACCCCCACAACAAGCGACAGTGCATTTGCAAGAAACTCTGTAAAAAAGTCAATGTCCATATCCAGAACGGAAATTTCAGTAATCGTATAGATCAGCCGGATACCCGTCAGCGCGATCACGATCAGGATTACAATGGAAAGTACGATTTCCGTGTATCTGGCAACATTGTAGATTCCCTCGTTAAAATGTTTCCTTATTCTGTGGTTGATTTCTTTATGCATAAAGACCCTCCCCGTACTTAAAAGATTTTGGTGGTCCACTTGCTCATATCCCAGACCTCATTCACCACATCCTGATAAAACTCCGGTTCATGGCAGATCAGAAGGATACTGCCCCTGTATTCCTTAAGTGCACTTTTCAGCGCATCCTTTGCATCTACATCAAGGTGGTTGGTCGGCTCATCCAGAAGCAGGACATTTGTGTCTCTGTTTACAAGCTTGCACAGACGTACCTTCGCCTGCTCACCACCACTTAAGACACGTACCTGGCTCTCGATATGTTTGGTAGTCAGTCCGCATTTCGCAAGGGCTGAACGGATCTCATACTGTGTATAAGACGGAAATTCCTGCCAGAGTTCCTCGATACAGGTTGTCTTATTGTCGCCTTTTACTTCCTGTTCGAAATAGCCAAGTTCCAGATTTTCACCTCGTTCGCAGTTTCCTTTGAGTGCCGGGATCAATCCGAGAATACTCTTTAAAAGTGTCGTTTTTCCGATTCCGTTTGTTCCGACCAGTGCGATCTTCTGTCCACGCTCCATGGTAAAATTTAATGGTCTGGACAGTGGCTCATCATAGCCGATCACAAGGTCATGCGTCTCAAACAGCATTTTCCCCGGAGTACGTCCGTAACGGAAATTAAACTCCGGCTTCGGCTTTTCTGCTGCCAGCTCGATCACATCCATCTTGTCCAGCTTTTTCTGACGGGACATCGCCATGTTTCTGGTGGAAACACGCGCTTTATTTCTTGCAACAAAATCTTTCAGTTCGCTGATTTCCTGCTGCTGACGACGGTATGCCGCTTCCAGCTGTGCTTTCTTCACTGCATACACTTCCTGGAAATGATCGTAGTCGCCGACATAACGGTTCAGCTCCTGATTCTCCATATGATAGATGATATTTACTACCTCATTGAGAAACGGGATGTCATGTGAGATCAGAATAAATGCGTTTTCATAATCAAGAAGATAGCGTTTCAGCCACGCAATATGTTCTTCATCAAGATAGTTGGTCGGCTCATCCAGAAGCAGGATATCCGGTTTTTCCAAAAGGAGTTTTCCGAGAAGAACTTTTGTTCTCTGTCCGCCACTCAGGTCTGTAACATCACGGTCAAGTCCCAGATCCAAAAGCCCGAGTGCTCTTGCAACTTCTTCGACTTTGGAATCAATGACATAAAAATCATGTAACGTCAGTTCATCCTGAATTGTTCCCAGTTCTTCCATCAGGACATTCATTTCTTCTTCATCCGCACTTCCGAGAAGATCACAGATTTCATTCATTCTCTGTTCTTTCTGAAGGAGCGGGTCAAAAGCAGATTTCAGCACTTCCTGGATCGTCATTCCTTTTTCCAGAACCGCATGCTGATCGAGATAACCTGCGCGGACGTTTTTGGCCCATTCTACCTTGCCCTCATCCGGCATCAGTTTTCCGGTGACAATACTCATAAAAGTAGACTTACCTTCGCCATTCGCACCGACAAGTCCGATATGCTCTCCTTTCAGGAGTCTGAAAGAAACATCTGAGAAGATTGCTCTGTCGCCAAAGCCATGTGTCAGATGTTCAACATTCAATATACTCATATTTATTCTCGCTTTCGTTAAAGTGATATGTGTGGATTCCTGCCGGAATTTATTCCTCAGTAATCCGGCTCTCTCGTATTATAGCCGAAGCCCTGTGACAAATGCAACCTGTTTTGTGTTTACATGATTCTCCATACCGGTCTGTTTATTGCATATGGTGCAAAAAACGGCCGCACACTTCCTGTGTACAGCCGTTTTTGCTGAAATCAATGTAAAAAGATTATGCTGTTTCGTTAAATACTTTTTTGTCCAGCGCGCCATTCTGATGTGCAACGATAGTTGTGCAGACAGCATCACCTGTAATATTGACTGCAGTTCTGGTCATATCCAGAATACGGTCAATACCCATGATGAGACCGATTGCCTCAACCGGAAGGCCTACGGAGTTAAATACCATAGTCAGGGTTACAAGACCAACACTCGGAACACCTGCCGTACCTACAGAGGCAAGTGTTGCAGTTCCGATAACCGTCACGTAATCCATCGGACTTAAATGAATACCGAATGCCTGGGCTGCAAAAACTACAGCCACACCCTGCATGATGGAAGTACCATCCATGTTGATGGTCGCACCCAGCGGAATAGTAAAGGACGAAATCTTCTTGGATACGCCGACTTTTTTGGACAGCGTATCAATAGACATAGGAATGGTCGCATTAGACGTTGCAGTAGAAAATGCGAATGCCATAACCGGGAAAAATTTCTTGATGAACCGAATCGGATTCAGACCTGTAAAGACCTTGAGCAGGATCTGATATACGCCGAAACACTGAATAGCCAGTGCCAGCAATACACCGATCATATACTTCGCCAGCGGGATAAATGCACTGAAACCGATATTCGCAAATGTACGGCTGATCAGACAGAATACACCGATTGGGGCAAGGCTCATGATCATCATGGTCATTTCCATCATGATATCATTAAACTGGCTGAAGAAGTTTGCAACTGTCTCTGCACGCTCGCCCATTTTTGCAAGAATCACACCGACGATCAATGCAAATACGATAACCTGAAGCATGCTTCCGCTTGCCAGAGAATTGATCGGGTTGTCCGGAATGATATTCAGGATCGTATCAGTAAGGGATGTTGCTTCCATGGTTTCTACAGAAGCTGCCGAAGACTGAATCGCGCTCATATCAAGGCCGACACCAGGATTGATCAGATTACCGACACCAAGCGCAACGCAAACTGCCATTGCTGTAGTTGCAAGATAAAATACCAGGGTTCTCACACCCACCGTACCGAGTTTTTTTGTATCTCCAATTGCCATACTTCCGCAGACCAGAGAGCAGAATACCAGCGGTACAACCAGCATCTTCATCAGACGGATAAATCCCTGTCCAATGACATAGAGAACACCTTCAATAATTACATCTTTTTTGAAACTGCTGTCCGGAACCAGATAGCAGAGCACGATACCAAGAATTGCTCCCGCGATCAGCGCGATAAAGATCTTGGTCGTCAGCCCTATCGCTTTTTTGTTCGGGGTTTTTGCTTGTGTGTTTTTTTCTTTCATTTTAACCCTCCGTTCTCTCATCCATGTATTCTTTCAGGGACTCTTTCCATTCCGGCATATCATACATTTCAATAATACGAAGGATAAAATTGTCCAGAACTGCATATGGCGGTCTGACAGATGAAAGGTCTGACTGCTCGGTAGGAACAGCTTTAAGTTCGATTGTCTTGCCGGCAAGTCTTAATATCTCCTGTGCAAACTCATAACGGTTACAGATACCGCTGCAGGTCACGTGATATGTTCCATATTCATTTGTGCTGATCAGATACAGAATCATTCTTGCAAGATCTTTGGCGCTGGTTGGAGAGCCAAACTGGTCTGATGCCACAGAAAGTGCTCTTCCGGACTCTGCCGCTTCCAGTACACGGTTTACAAAGTTGCGTCCACCGTGTCCGTATACCCAGTTACTGCGGATGACAAAGTGCTTGTGTGTAAACTCTTTTACATAATTTTCGCCGGCTCTTTTAGATCTGCCATATACAGTCAGCGGATTCGTATCATCAAACTCTGAATACGGTTTCTTACTCTGTCCGTCAAATACGTCATCTGTAGAAAGCTGAACGATTTTTGATCCACATTTACGTGCAACGATACTTAAGTTTCTTGCACCAAGTGCATTGACACGGTATGCATGTTCCGGATTTTCCTCACACTCATCAGTATCTGTGATACCTGTACAGTTGATGATCACATCCGGTCGATTAACAGTACCGAAATTGATGACTTCATCTGTGTCCGTAATATCCAATTCATCGACATCTGTATTCAGTGCCTCAATCTGCATCGGATCCAGTACATCATTCAGTGCCCGTCCGATCTGTCCGCCGGCACCTGCAATCCATACTTTTAACATCTCTTTTACCTCCCTAACATAAAAGAAGCGTTGATTCAGATCAAAATCAACGCCCTTTAATCTTTATATCTTTTAAAATTTTAGCAAGTCAAAGTATTTCTGTCAAGAAAAAGTGCACTACAGGCAGATATTCTCATCCCGCCTGTTCATTTTTATGTGTATTCTGATGTATCACTGTCCCAGTAAATACTTTTTAATTCCGTTTGCCATCCCTTTTACCATCTTTTTCTGGTAGGAAGTACTCTGCATAAGACGGTCTTCCGCCGGGTTGGACATATAGCCGAGCTCGATCAGAGTTGTCGGAACCTTACTCCAGTTGTTTCCACTCATCGTATCTGTCTCCCAGATATACTCTTTGCGGCATCCGGTCGCTTTTACATACGCGTTCAGGACAGCCTTTGAAAGATTATAAGATTTCTTATACATACTCGAAGAAACAAAGCGGTTTCCTCTAGTTACACAGATCGTCATAGCGCCTGTCGCGCTGGCAGAATCCACACCATTTGCATGAATACGCAGATACGCATCAGCTTTTGCCTTATTTGCAATACGCGCTCTCTGTGCGCAGCTTAATGCAGTTCGATTGTTTTTGCGTGTCAGAATTACTTTGCAGCCCTGTTTTTTGAGAGTGGTCTGCAGTTTCTTCGCCATGTTTAAGGTAAGCACATATTCAGGCACACCTGTTGCCACTCCATCCGTACCGGAATTGTCTTTTGCTTTCTGTTCAGAAGAGCCCGGTCCCAGTGGTTCATAGCCGCGTGCAACATTTGCTGAATGCCCCGCATCCAGTACAACTATCGGTGTCCATATACCATTTCTGTCAATTTTACGCCCCTGGTAAGTACGACTTCTGACCATCTTACCGGTCTTTTTGTGAAAAAGGCGGTAATGATTTCCGGCATACTGCCATCCAGTCTTTATCCGTCCTTTTGAATCAAAAAGATAATAGTCATTGCCTATTTTACAAAAACCTGTCTGAAGTTTTCCATTTTTATAGTATTTTCTCCTGAGTCCCTTGCCTTTCCAGCCGGTAAACTGATTTGATGTCGTGCCAGAAGAAATCGAGGCTGCCTGTGCAGTTTTTGTTGCAGACAAACTTGTAATCAGACTTCCATCTGTCCCGTTTATACTGGTGCAAAGCATCAGAAGACATATTAAAAAGCTGAGATAACGTGTTATTTTTTTCATACGGATATCCTTCCTGTTTGTGTTATATTTTAGTGTTGTACTTTCACATTATGTAACTGTTCAGTACCCTCGCAGTCACGAGTCAAAATGCATTCCAAATCGCCTCGCGGGATACTACCTTCTGAATAGTTACCATATTATACTGAAGAGCTGTCCATAACTTGTGAACAGCTCTTCATACTTTTTTTAATATTCTCACATATCGCATGTAATTTCAACTACGAAATTTTCCGTATTTCAGTTTCAGGCTTCTGAGCTTCTTCTTTCCTCTGAAACAGCCGCAAATCTGTCGATCACTTTGTTACAGATTACTGTGTAAAGTGCCCCGAACACATTCATTCCGACTCGAAGCGCTACTGCCATCGGCATCCCAAACAGACCTGCTGCAATCGAAAGTGCTCCAAATGTATTAAATGCAGTCTGCCATGCGTAACCTGCCGAATAGCCGACACCGATTCCTCCGATCATTCCGATATACGGGTACATAGATTCCGGTAAAATCAGGTATAGTACGATAAATAATACACATCCGACAATGTTAAACTGCCATCTTTTTCCTGACCTGGCAACGCAGTCATCCGTAAAAGGAAGGCACACGGACATGCAGGCAATTCCTGCCCACATCGCTCTCGGCAAGCCCAGAAGAGATACGATCAGCATTGCGCTGGAAACGATCAGTGTCAGTTTCAGATACCATCTGCCTCTTGCAGAATGAAGGTCAAATTCACGGAACAGATCCGGAAAACTTCTTCTGTACGGACGGTTTTTCTGATTTTTATAAAAGATAATCATACAGAGAACCATTCCGACTGCAAGTCCTTCGACTCTCTTTATGTATTCCGCACCGGTCACGTCATATCCCAGTAGCAAAAGATATCCCAGCACAAACGTCGAATGATTATACATGATCACATTGTGACATCCCAATATCATCAGAAGAAGGATGGCTGCTGTATTTACCGCAAATGCCCCGATCGGATTAAGGGTGTTGGCAAACCGCGGTGCAATCATAAGAATCGCAAAAATTCCCATAATGCTGACCAGTCCATGTGTCGTTTTGATTCCGAAATCCGCCTGCCTGAGCACAAGCACAGCAAGCAGTACTGTTACTCCCACAACGCTGTTGTCACTTCCGGTCAGATTTGTGTACAGCGTCACCACCGCCACACAAAATGCCATTACAAGGTATACCTTGAAGTTGTAGATCAGAATATGGCGGCGTTTTTCTTTCGGGTCTGCGGTATTTTTGATCAGTTGTTTCGAACCCACCGAACTCAGCTGAAGTTCCTGATAAAAAGTCATAAGTCTCGCTCCTTTTTTTTGCAAAGTGTAGAGAACTATACCGCAAATTCGACGAATGGTCAAGTGTCAACTCTGAATCAAGTCCAGTCTTTCCGTACGCATTGTTCTATGATATAATACCTGCGTTGTCCAACCGATACCCGACAACGGGAGGAGATGAACCGCATGGATATTATAATCTCGTTTCTTGTCTCCTGTACGGCAAGCATAATTGCCTACTATGTTTGCAAATGGCTAGATGGCGGCAAGTAGGACAACTCTAACCTAGTGGTTTCTTATCCACTATAATAAATAAGAAGAAAGCCCAAGAAGCTGCAACTTCGAGGGCTTTCACTCTTTTGTCCGCATGGACCTATAATCTCTTTGCCTATTGGCATTATATCATATGCATTTTTTGTTTGCAATATACTCAATATATTTTTTTAATGTGTTTCTACTTATGTTATATTTATTCATTAAATCTATTTGTTTTATGCTACGATCTGTAAGAAACTTTCTTATATCTGCTTCAAGTTCTGGTGTCATTTTATCTAATTGCCCTTCTTTGCGTCCGCTCTTCTTTGAGCTTGCCTTGATTCCATCCTTAATTCTTTTGACTGTGATCTCACGTTCTTTTTCTGCTCTATCCAATTCAGTTACCAGAAGCAACCTAATCACAACCTCTAATGTCATTCCCCCCTTTCCAATAAAAATGAGTATAGTTCTCAAGGGGTGTCAATATTACTGATACCCGTTTTCTTTTTGTCCTCTGTATCAATCTGATTTTAGCCCCCTAAATCTTCACGGTTGCCCCACAGAAAACTCTAATATGAGATTGTCCGCATTTTAGCAGGATTTTCCAAATCTGTCAGGCGAATTTGTGTGCTACATGTGTGCTTACGCTTCAAAATCCACCACTTTTTTAGAATTCCAGACATAAGAAAAACCCCGAAAAATCAAGACTTTCCGAGGTTTTAATAGTTTTCTGTATTCGATTGAAATTATCGTTTAGAGAACTGAGGTGCTCTACGAGCTGCTTTGAGACCGTATTTCTTACGTTCTTTCATACGTGGATCACGAGTAAGGAATCCAGCAGCTTTAAGAACTGGTCTGTATTCAGCGTCTGCTTCAAGAAGGGCTCTTGCAACACCATGTCTGATGGCACCAGCCTGTCCTGTATATCCGCCGCCTGTTACGTTAACAAGAACGTCAAATTTGCCTTCTGTCTCTGTTGCAGCGAATGGCTGACGAACGATAACTTTCAGAGTCTCTAATCCGAAGTATTCGTCGATGTCTCTTTTATTAATTGTGATTTTGCCTGTACCAGGTGTAAGGTAAACTCTTGCGATTGATTTTTTTCTTCTTCCTGTTCCGTAGAATTTTGCGCTAGCCAATGTCTCCTACCTCCTATTAAAATGTTAAGGTTTCCGGTTTCTGAGCTTCATGTTTGTGCTCCGGTCCGGCATAAACGAAAAGTTTCTTGTACATGGTTCTTCCCAGAGGTCCTTTTGGAAGCATACCTTTAACTGCCAGCTCAACAACCTTTTCCGGTTTCTTAGCCATCATTTCTTTTAATGTGGTCTCTTTCATTCCACCAACATAATCGGAGTGATGATAGTAAATCTTCTGATCCATTTTCTTACCAGTAACTTTTACTTTGTCAGCGTTAACAATGATTACATAATCACCTGTATCAACGTGCGGTGTAAACTGAGGTTTATTCTTTCCTCTTAAAACGCTAGCAACACCAGATGCCAGACGGCCCAGTGTACAGCCTTCAGCGTCAACTACATACCATTTTCTTTCGATTTTATCTGGATTAGCCATATAAGTCTGCATGGTTTTACCTCCTGTTATTTATCAACGATAGTTTGTTTAATCACGGTCTCCCGCAATATCATGTATAAAATTTCCTGGTGAACAGTGCAAATCTATATACTGCGGAAATGTCCGAAACCGCTGATAAAAACACCTTTGCCGGGGCTTTGGCTTAAGTGTTATCGCACTATGTCACATTGGGTTATTTTACTATAATGCCCTTTGCATGTCAACAGTTATTTCCGAATTTTTTACATTTTTTTTACACCGTAAAACAGTTGTATTTTTTATCCCGAAAAACAGTTATAATATATCTATTATCATAGAAGAAAATATTTTACAGCGGAGGATATGCCATGTCCAGTATTACCAAAAAAGCTCTTATGGAGTCCCTGAAAAAACTTATGCTCCAGAAACCTTTAAACAAAATCACGATCAACGACCTGACCACCGACTGCGGAATCAGCCGCATGGCCTTTTATTATCATTTCAGGGACATCTATGATCTCGTAGAGTGGGCATGTCTGGAAGAATCCACCAAAGCCCTGCAGGGTAAAAAAACATACGAAACATGGCAGGAAGGACTTTTGCAGATTTTTGAAGCAGTCTACGAAAACAAACCCTTCATTATAAATGCCTATCATGCTGTAAGCCGTGAGCAGATTGAAAACTATCTTTTCCATCTCACACATGATCTCATTATGGGTGTTGTACTGGAGCAGTCAAAAGAAACTGCTCTTTCCGATGTGCAGAAAAATTTTATCGCTGATTTTTATAAATACAGTTTTGTCGGAATCATGCTCGACTGGATCCGCCAGGGCATGAAAGATGATTACACTTCCATCTGCGACAATATGTGCATCACCATTCAGGGAAATATTACAAATTCTATCAAAAACTTTACAAATGTATCCAAATGATAAAATTTTGCTCATCCGGCATTTTTTGTCAATTGAATTGAACAGCAAATGGCAATACTATAGGAGACAGAAACAGAACAACAGATCATCATAAACAAATGAAAGGTGGTTTTTTATATGTCCAAAAAAAGTTTAAAACTTGGTGTTGCCCTTGCAGCCGGAGCAGGTGCTGCCGCCGTCCTCGTCAAAAATTCCAAATGTAATCCAGTCACTTCAAAGGCCCCAAGCAAATCAGCTTCATCAAAAAATTCTGTAAACTCCGACTACCGCAACACAGAACGCGGCAAGTACGAAAGAAACAGCAAAGGTATCTATTATACAAACGGAAACTACGAAGCATTCGCCCGCCCGGAAAAACCGGAAGGTGTTGACGACAAACATGCATACATCGTAGGAAGCGGACTTGCTTCTCTCGCTGCTGCCTGCTTCCTTGTCCGTGATGCTCAGATGCCCGGTTCCCACATCCACATTCTGGAAGCTATGGATATTGCCGGCGGCGCCTGCGACGGAATCTTTGATTCGACACGCGGTTACGTCATGAGAGGCGGCCGTGAGATGGAAAACCATTTCGAGTGCCTCTGGGATCTGTTCCGCAGCATCCCTTCCATCGAAACACCGGATGTTTCCGTACTGGATGAATATTACTGGCTGAATAAACATGACCCGAATTATTCTCTCTGCCGTGCAACCACAAATCGCGGCAAAGATGCCCACACAGACGGTAAATTCAATTTAAGCCAGAAAGGCTGTATGGAGATTATGAAACTCTTCATGACAAAAGATGAAGACCTCTACGATAAGACCATTGAAGATGTTTTCGACGATGAAGTATTCAATTCCACTTTCTGGCTGTACTGGAGAACTATGTTTGCATTCGAAAACTGGCACAGTGCTCTGGAAATGAAACTGTACTTCCAGCGTTTCATCCATCATATCGCAGGACTTCCGGATTTCAGTGCCCTGAAATTCACCAAATACAATCAGTATGAATCCCTGATTCTTCCGATGCAGAAGTATCTGGAAGCTGCAGGTGTGGACTTCCAGTTCAATACCGAAGTCACCAACGTTATCTTCGAATTCAAAGAAGACAAAAAGATTGCAACTGCAATCGAATGCAAAGTAAACGGAGTCGAAAAGGGCATCGTCCTTACTGAAAACGACCTCGTATTTGTAACAAACGGAAGCTGTACAGAAGGTACGATCTACGGTGATCAGAACCATGCGCCAAACGGTGATGCAGAAGTCCGTACAAGCGGCTGCTGGTCCCTCTGGAAAAATATCGCAGCACAGGATCCGTCTTTCGGACATCCGGAAAAATTCTGCTCCGATATCAGCAAAACCAACTGGGAGTCTGCAACTATCACCACACTGGATGACAAAATCATTCCTTATATCACGGATATTTGCAAACGCGATCCACGCACCGGCAAAGTTGTTACAGGCGGTATCGTAAGCTGCCAGGATTCCAGATGGCTTTTAAGCTGGACGATCAACCGCCAGGGACAGTTCAAAGATCAGGACAAAGACAAAGTCTGCGTATGGGTTTACGGACTGTTTACAGATGTACCTGGTGATTATATTAAGAAACCGATGAAAGACTGTACCGGTAAAGAGATCACCGAAGAATGGCTTTACCACCTCGGTGTGCCGGAAGAGCAGATTGAGGAGCTTGCAGAAAACAGTGCTGTATGCGTTCCTACCATGATGCCTTATATCACTGCATTCTTCATGCCAAGAGCAAAAGGTGACCGCCCGGACGTTATACCGGATGGCTGCGTAAACTTCGCATTCCTCGGTCAGTTCGCAGATACTCCACGTGACACAGTCTTCACCACAGAATACTCTGTCAGAACCGCTATGGAAGCCGTTTATGGACTTCTCGGTGTGGACCGTGGCATACCGGAAGTATGGGGAAGCGTTTACGATATCCGCGAACTTCTAAGCAGCAGTGTGAAGCTGATGGACGGCAAATCTCCTCTGGAAATCGAATTTCCGGGAGCGAATCTCATCAAAAAACCTCTGCTCCACTTCATCAGGGGAACTGTGATCGAGAAAATCTTACGAGATTACGATGTACTGAAAGACGGAATGTAATTCTTATAAAACAAAAATGTGCAATATTTCTATAATATGTGCTACTGCATCTGAGAATCAGATATGATATCTTAAGTATGCACACATATTCAAGAAAACACCGGAACAGGTTTCCTGACCTGCTCCGGTGTTTTTCTTATAATATAATCAGTTATTTAATTTTTAATGAATAGGAGTGTTTGCCGCCTGTCCAAAATGTCTTAATATAAATTGTCTCGCCTTTTTTCAGAGAGATCTTTGCATAACGGGTATGAAGATCAGAAGCCGTTTTGATCTTTCTGCCTTTTGTGTAGGTATTGTACCATGCCTTTGAGCAAATGTTCAAAACAGAGGATTTTCCACCGTTAGTCTTGACTCTCTGCATGCTTCTTCCATATTTGGTATTCTTATAAATGTAAACAGATCCAAGATGTCTTTCAGACGGAGTGTAACCTTTCAGCTTACGGAAATCACTGAATGTCAGAGTATATTTTCCTTTCTTCGGTGCAGTAAAGCGAATGTAATCGTCTTTATTCATCTTTGTCTTACTTAATACTCTGTAGGTTCCTTTTTTCTTAATGTTTACAGCTTTATTTGGATTTTTGTTAGCTGTCACGGTTCTGGCAGCCTGTACCGGAACCTGAAATGGTCCAGATAACATTGTCACCGCTGTAAGGACAATTAAGAGTGCACATAATAGTTTCTTTACTTTTTTCATCACATATCCTCCTGAATATTTTGATAAAAAAATTTTACCATAGAGGACGGTGCAAGTCCAGTATTTACCACGAAAATTCACTAAAAAAAGTTTCGAATTATTACTGTTCAAAGGTAATATCCCACGAGATGTTTTGCTATGAATATGGCAAAATCCTGAATTATGTTGATTCCCTGATCACCAGTTCTGTATCAAGCAAAAGAGATTTCATCTCCTCCTGTGGATCCTCGATCAGTTCCAGAAGCATTTCACATGCTGTATAACCCATCTGAAATTTCGGCTGATTCACAGTTGTGATCGAAGGTGAGGTCATAGAGGATAACTCAATATTATCAAATCCGACCACCAGAATATCCCGCGGTACATGCAGGTGAAAACGTTTCGCTGCACGGATCACTGCCGCCGCAAAAACATCGGATATGGTAAAAAATGCATTCGGTCTGCTGTCAGAATTCAGGAGTCTGCATACCGCCGCATAAGCCATCTCATAGCTTACTTCCGGCAGCTGCACGATCCACTGCTTCGGGATCATAACCTCCGCTTTGCGAAGTGCATTCATAAATCCCTCCTGACGCCTTCTTGCATATTTGAAATTCCCCGGTCCGTTGATCAGGGCAATCTTACTTCCTCCATTTGACAGAAGATATTCCGTTGCAAGTTCTGCTGCTCTGGTGTCATCAATACTGACATATGGGTAATCCGCATGGTCATTATATTCACAGCACTGTACCAGCGGAGCGATCACTCGTATCTGATTCAGGCCCTCTTCCGAAACACGATTCAGAAGAATCACGCCTGCTGCATCCACTCTCCGCAGAAGATTGCAGAAATCCAGCAGATTCCCTTTATTCAGATGTGATTCATGGATCAGCAGATGGCATCCATGTGCCTTTGCAGATACTCTCGCACCCCGGATGATCTCCTGATAAAATACATTCTCGATTCCCGGAATGTTCAGAACGATCAACGGCTGTGTCTCCTTCGAAACTGTGACTGTATTTTCTATCTGACAGCCCAGAGAACGCATTGCTTCCTCTACCCGTCGTATCGTCGGCTCTTTTACCAGTTCTCTGTGATTCAGGACTCTCGATACCGTTGCCGGTGATACCTGCGCTTTTTCCGCAATTAATGAAACAGTTATCTTCTTCATATTTTCTCTCTTTTTCAGGTTTTCTAAATTATTTCTATTATAATAGTATAAAGTATTTTTCGCCTGTTTAACAGAGATTTTATTCTGCTTTCTTAAATTTCTGTTTGATCTGAGGTCCCACGATCTGTACCATGATGACGATCAGAAGGATAATTCCCTTGATTGCATTATTGATAAGAGAATCCATTTTAAGGGACACAATGATCTTGTCAATGATCGTATAGGACATTGCGCCAAACAGGATTCCGAGGCATTTTCCTTTACCACCTGACATGCTGATTCCGCCAAGTACTGCTGCTGCGATCGCATACATTTCATAGCTGTTTCCTGTGGTTGCCGGGTCAGCAGAAGCATTCATGGCAATCCATAAGAAAGCACCGATGCCAACAAGCGCACCTGCAATCACAAATACGGAAATTTTTACAGCCGCTGTATTGATTCCTGCCATCTGCGCACCTTTCATATTGCTTCCTACTGCATAAACTTTTTTACCGTATTTCGTGCTTGTTGTGATATATACAAAAACAAGTGTCATGATAATAAGGATCAGACCAACGATCGGGATCGTAGATACTTTTCCATTACCAAAATTATAAAGTGTCTGATAAGAAGACTGGCTGTTTGCCATCTTATACACAGAACTTCCGCCGCCGATCAGGGCTTTATCCACATGCTGGCAGAAATACTGCGCAAAAGAACGATAGATCAGCATTGTTGCCAGAGTTACGATAAATGCAGGCATCTGGATCCATCCGACCATCACACCATTGATCAGTCCGCAGAATGCGCCAAACAGAACTGCAAATAAGAATGTAAGCACAATGCTGTTTGTCATGTTAAAAATGATAACGGAAAATCCACCATCCAGAGCCAGCATAGATCCTACAGAAAGGTCGATTTCGCCTGTGATACAGATAAGTCCCATACCAAGACCAATGATACCGATTACTGCGGAATGACGAAATACATTCATCATACCGCTCCAGGTCAGTCCGTTTGTTGTCAGTGCATATACAATAAAAATCGCTACAAAAACAATGATATAACTGTTTTCTCCCAAAAATCCTGCCACACGTCCAGGAACTGTTGTATTCTTTTTACTCATTTTATTTTCCCTCCTCTGCCTGTGCTGCATTTGTTGAATACATCATAACTGTCATCTCGTCGATTTCCTGATGTTCCAGAATCTTAATGATTTCTCCGTTATAAAATACCGCACAGTAATCGGCAACCTTCTGAATCTCCGGTATTTCCAAAGTATTGATCAGAATCGTTTTGCCCTGCTTTGCAAGTTCCAGGATCAGTTTGTAGATTTCCGCTTTTGCGCCTACATCTATTCCCTGTGTCGGATTATCCAGAAGAAGGATTTCCGCATCTGTATTCAGCCAGCGTGCAAGAAAAACTTTCTGCTGATTTCCACCACTTAAGGAAGTGATCAGGTCTTCGCAGGAATTTGCCTTGATATTCAGCATTTCTTTATATTTTTTGTAATTTTTAATCTCTTTCTTTTTGGAGATAGCCGGTTTCCATGCAGAAAGCGTATGTTCTGACAGATACATGTTCTCCAGAATACTCATATCCGGAATTACAGAATTTTCTTTTCTGTTGGATGCCAGCATAGCAATCTGGTCTTTCATTGCTGTATGGATGGAATGATCCCGCATAACTTTACCCATTGCACGCATTTCGCCGCTGTAGGCTCTCGTCACACCAAACATACACTGCATCAGTTCACTGCTTCCGGCACCCTGAAGTCCGGTCAGTCCGACGATGCTGCCTTTTTTTACCGTCAGATTTATATTGCGAAAACCTTCTCCGCTGAAATTCTTCAGTTCCAGGATCGTATCGCCGAGTGGTCGTTTTTCGTATACATCCTGATCCGAGTATTTCTCCCCAACCATCATACGTGTAACGTCTTCCGGTGTAGTATCTTTTATATTTCCAGAACCTATAAATTCTCCGTTTCGGAATACGGTATATCGGTCTGACAGACGGAAAATCTCCGGCATTTTATGTGAAATAAAGATAAAGGAAGTTCCCTTTTTCTTTAAATTGTTTACGATTTCAAACAGATGTGCCACCTCATCATTGTTTAAGGATGTTGTCGGCTCATCCAGAATCAGAAGTTTTGCTTTAAAAAACAGCGCTTTTGATATTTCAAGCAACTGTTTCTGGCTCGTTTTCAGTTTGGAAACCTGCTGTGTCGGATCAATATCCACTCCCAGTTCGTGAAACAGTCTCTCTGCCTCCTGAATCATCTTTTTCTTATCCAGGCGACCCAGTTTTGTTGTGTATTCTTTCTGAAGGAATATATTTTCATAAACTTTCAGATCATTAAACAAATTTAATTCCTGATGTACAAAAGCAATTCCCATATTTTCGGACTGCCTGATCGTAATATTTTTTAATTCGGTTCCATCAAATTCGATTTCGCCTTTATCTCGCGGAAATACACCTGTCAAAACATTCATAAGTGTTGATTTTCCCGCACCATTCTCACCGAGAAGTGCATGCACTTCTCCTTGTTCTACTGTAAGCTGTACGTTTTTCAGTACAGGAATCCCACTGAAGGACTTACAGATATTCCTCATCTGCAATAAACTCATAATTCTCGCCTCCCCGCCCGATCTGTCGGACTTTTTGATACACTGCTCTGATACACATTCACTTAATTATCTGACAGAAGGGAACTTTTCAGTTCCCTTCGCCATTTCTGTCTTATTAAAAAGAATTATATCACAAAAAATGCTCGATTTAGAAAGAAGGATAATCTTTTACGTTGTCCTTATTTACGATTTCGCAGGCAATTACGTGATCCTGTTCTACATCTTTTCCATCCAGATAATCAACCATATCCTGGATTGCTGTCTGGATCATTGCAGGGCTGTAAGTTACAGATACAATACCACCAAACTGATCTGCGATATCTGTGAAGGATTCACCACGAAGTACTGCATAAAGCTCATCCAGTCCGCCACAGCCTGTCAGATAAGGTGCATTTCCGAGGAATTTTTCTTTTGTTGCATCGTCGATTCCACCACCCTGAAGAGCTTCAAGGATACCCATTGCAAGTTCATCGTCTTCTGCATAGAACCATTTGATATCTGCGTTGGATGCATCTCCGAGCAGAGATTCATAGGCTGTCTTTGTATCAGAACGGCTCCAGTTCATAGCACCTGAATATGTGATAGATTTCAGATCGTCTTCAGACCATTTTGCATCGTCTGCAATTGTTTTTCCATCGTATTCCAGTTCTCCGGTAAGGTATTTTGTGAATCCTTCATCACGGAGAGTTGTTACAGAAGAAGTATCTCCTTCGTATACATAAACTGCATCACCAGGTTTCATACCCTGCTCTGTATAGTAAGCTGCACATGCTGCTCCGATACCTTCATTGTCACCTTTTACATTGGATACTGCGCTGTCAGCCACACCATCGATGATACGGTCAAATGCTACGTATGGGATTTCTGCATCAACCAGCTGCTGGATTGCAGACTGAACAGTGTCATCGATTGGCTGAATTACAACTGCAATGTTGTCTTCACCTGCTGCGATGATATCTTCGATGTTAACGATCTGCTCTGCTGCATCTGCAGATGTGATCAGTTCTGC